>Ga0209347_1000114_pt1 | contig 231011 bp, 229 predicted proteins | sample AutmiccommuBRH23_FD_187382 | JGI IMG/M metagenome (GOLD analysis project Ga0209347, IMG submission 187382) | Deep subsurface microbial communities from Mt. Terri, Switzerland - Autotrophic microbial communities BRH/23 (SPAdes) (version 2) | ecosystem: Environmental > Aquatic > Deep subsurface... | reverse complement strand
TTTACTATGTCGTGTACTTGGAAATTGTGTATACGGGGATGAAATTGATTCGGAAATTGGTGATTTGGTAGGATCCAGTGTAACTCAGAGCACCAAAAAATTATTCAGTTATGTTCGCTATAACATAAGATTCGATGCAGCTGAATCTATGCAGATAGCTAGCTCTCAGAACAAGCTTGACAATCTAAACTTATTGCCAATTTTGAAAGAAGTTGGTCAGGAATATGCGGATAATAAAGTTAAAAGAAAGGATATAATTTGAAAAGCCCGTCGTGGTTAAGGATCGATTCTGCCATTAATATTGTCTTCTCCAAGTCGGATTTCCAACTGCCTTGTAAGCTTCAGTTTTACGAACCATGAAGGTCGTTGCTATGAGCTATATTTATAGAACTCTTCTTGTAATTTCCACCTTTATTCTGTCGTCCTGCTTTATCTCAGATGAGCCATTAATTAAAGTTTCTGATTTTCCATTTCCTTCAGGGTCAGTGCTTGAATTCTATTTAGAAGAAAGTGGAACCTATGTTGGTAATGGTGAAATGCATATGTTACACATTGTTGATGGATGGTATGTCTCGGGCGCTAAAGACAGTAGTGGTCGAGGCGAAAAGTATAAGATTCACAAAATTGATGAAAATAAATGGATTTTGATGCAATCCCCCCTTGACAAAAGAGAGCACCATCAATATTCCATTTTGAGCAGGAATGGTGATTTATTTTTTTCGTATCCCATCAACTTTACAGAGGTCAAGTCTTCTCTAGGGTCAGACAAATTTAATGCGGGGTGGCTTATCGAAAGCTATAAAGCTTCAACAAGCTCACTAGAATCTTTGGAAAATGTGTTTCGTTCAATTGACCTCACTGTATTCGATAAATATAAAGTGGCGTTCAAGATCAGAGATTCTTCTGAACGAATTAATGCGACCGAAAGCTTACGAAATTATGCCGATCACCTCGCTAACGAAGAAATGAGTAATCTTGATAATGAGATATCGAAGAAGGAAGAAATACTATTAAGACAGAAAGAAGAACTTAAGGAGCGCGAAGATAAAACCAGTAAATTCCAAGAAGATGTTATTAATATCCAGGAGGAGATCAATAAGCTATCCAAATTCACGACACTATCAAATCCACTTTTCAATCCGGAGGCGTCGCCAAAACACCCGCCGCCCTTGACCCAGGCAACGATCAAAGAGTTTTACAAAAATGCTGATTGTGGACCACTCAGCGGACCGGGACACAATCCGCGCGCTAATGCGTGGACGGAAAAATATGCGTCTTACCTGTGGCACTCGGAAACCGCCAGCGATTTATGGCTCCGTGCCGCTAATCACCCGACACGCCCCGTCTGGGTTTGTTATGATGAAACGCTTTCTTCAATTAGCGGATACCATAAATTACGCGACATCCTCGTTATCAATCCCAAGTACAAAATAGTCGTTCACGCAGCCTCTTTTCCTAGTGCGTTGCGTTATTGGGAACATCAAAAGATGGGGTATTCCGATCCGGATTTCATAACGCAGCTGACTCCGTCGCAAAAAACTCATTTTTCACTAATGATCAATGCTGATGCTGAAGCAGTTGCCGTACAGAGCCTGTGGGAGATGAAAGCAAGTGGTCTCCCCGAACCATGGAACCATTACAGCAACGAAACCAACTGTCGCCCCAATCGTCAATCCTGCTACGCCCCCATTGCAACTAGCTTTGCCGCTGCTGTTGCCCAAAACCCTGACAACGCTTTTAATGGCGGCGGGTTGCGGGCTGCCTTTCGTGAATGGTACAGTGATGACGCATTGATTCATCAATATACAAAAAGCAAAAGCGCAAATCCTCTTTCGCCACAACACAGGCTCGCCCTGCCACCGCGCGGGAAAAAAGTATCACATCCCCTTCCCGGACCCAATCTCTCTCACGTCATGAATGATTTGGGCCAGGTTTCGAGTCTGGACGTTAATTATCTGATCGATGGAGGTGGTGTGCTACGTATTCTAAAAGCTAAAAATGCCCTCGAAGCGATCGAACCTATTCCTCTGCGGAAACCATAACGGTTGCTATCTTACGCGAGAAATAGTGGGATACTTATTATGAGTAGTAAACTATTCCATTACTGGCTTACCCGTTTTATAGAACCTACCGGAAAGAGGCGCTGGGCTTGGCTGAACGGTAACCGGTCAACCAACCCCATCTAAAATATTCCAATGATACCCACTACGCTCCAGGTTTTCATTTCCAGGAGCATCCCATGACACGCGATCAAAAAGAACAATTCTGGCTAGCGCATTTTGTAGCCTGGCAGCGCAGTGGTTTGTCGCAGGCCGACTATTGCAAACAGCACGGACTGACATTCAGCAACTTCGCCTGCTGGCGGACGCGCAACAACAAGACACCATCCAGGCTGATGTCGATCACAACCCTGTCGGCCCCCCGCCTCGATCAAGTGGTGCTCGATCTGCCCTGTGGCATCCGTATGGAGCTTGGCGTTGAGGCCTTGCCGGAGGAGCTGCGCACGGTGTTGCACACGTTGAGGGAGCCGTCCTGATGTTGCGGCCCTCGCACAGGGTGCAAGCCTACCTGTACCTGGAGCCGGTGGATATGCGCAAGTTGATCAACGGCCTCGCCGCGCTGGTGGAAAATGAATTGGGGCTGCTCACCATCGCCGACTGCGCCGCCGCCAAGCGCTGGCTCGCCAGTGCTCCGATCACCTCAGCAGCAACGCAAAAGCCACCACCGCACAGGGCGCTACAGGTGGCATTTACCGCCACCGGTCTGCATCGATTGGGCCTTGCCGCAGAAATTATCCGGCAGTTTTCCCTGGAATTTACCGCCGGCATGAGCTCCGACCCCAACCGTTCACGGCGCCTGGGGGATACCGGTCACAATGCCCCGCAGCACTGGCACTGGGGTTGCGATGCAGCCGTCGATCACAATGGCCATGCGCCGCATATGATGCTGATGGTTTACACCTTGCAGGGACAACTTGAATCCACCCTTGACGCCCTTCAGGATGCTTCATTCGCCCAGGCTTTTGTTGTCGAGGCCCGTCTGATTGCAGCCCACAACCGCAGCAAGGAACCCTTTGGTTTCGAGGACGGTATCAGCCAGCCGCTGATTGACTGGGAGCAGACCCTCAGCAGCGATGTACACCAGCGGGACAGCTACGCCAATCGCGTTGCCCTGGGGGAGATACTGCTGGGCTACCGCAACGAGTACGGCCTCTACACCGAGCGCCCGCTGCTGGATGGCGATGAGTATGCGGCGGGGCAGCTGCTGCCCCAGGCCGAAGAGCAAAACGATCGCTGCGATCTGGGCCGCAACGGCACCTACCTCGTGTTCCGCCAGCTGGAGCAGGATGTCGGCGGCTTCTGGCAATTCGTCGATCACCAGGCCGGGGGCGACGCCGGCAAACGCGAAGCGCTCGCCGCCGCCATGGTGGGGCGCCAGCGCGATGGCACCCCCCTGGTCGAAACTTCCGCCAAACCCATCGACGGCATTGACACTGCCAACAGCAAAAATCATTTCACCTACGACAAGGACCCCACGGCCACGGCTGCCCCATTGGCGCCCATGTGCGGCGCTCAAACCCTCGCGCCGGTGATTACCCCGTCGGGGTAAGCGGTGTTTTCACGCGCCTTCTCAGGACGCTGGGGTTTGGCCGCCGCCACGACGGGGATGACCTGGTGGCCTCAAGCCGTTTCCACCGTTTGCTGCGGCGCGGGCGCATCTATGGCCCGGAACTCTCCGCTGAGCAGGCATTGCTTTCACGCGGGCGCAAGCCGACTGCGGGCGATGAGCGCGGATTACATTTTATCTGCCTGTGCGCCAACATCGCCCGCCAGTTTGAATTTGTCCAAAGCGCCTGGAATATGAGCGCCAAGTTCGCCGGTCTGCCCACCGAGAGCGACCCGCTGCTGGGCAACCGCGAGCCTTTGCTCAGTGGTGAAGCCACCAACCACTTCACCCTGCCGCAACAGGGAGCTCCCGCCCGGTGTGTCGAAGTATTGCCCCGCTTTGTCACGGTGAAGGGCGGCGCCTATTTTTTTATGCCGGGATTGAAAGCACTCAAGTACATCGTCCGCTCACCCTAAAGACTCAGGTTGCCTCCTATGCTGCTGCAAAAGCTCCATGTCGCCCTGGTAAAAACCCTGGAGGTGGAACGCAGGTTCGAACCCTACTTCCGCGGCCCGCTGAATTATTTACTGCGCGAGCCAGCCGCAGCATTGATCCAGTACCTGATCAATGCCCGCCGACCCAACGAACATCTGGCGCTGGCTGAGGAAAAAATCTACCCCTGGGAGGAGCAATGCCTCGATGACATTATCCGCCTGATGTCAGAGCAGATGCGCGGCCACTTCCCGCCGGGCAAGTTTGAGCGCGGCGGCAACACCAAAACCCATGGTCTGGTGCGCGCCACAGTTACTGTGCGGGATGATGTTCCCGAGCGTATGCGGCACGGGATTTTCGCCAGGCACCGCAGCTACCCGGCCTGGATCCGCTTTTCCGGCCCTGGCCCGGATGTGCCCAAGGATATTCAGGATGTGGGTTTTGGCAGCATGGCCATCAAGCTGATGGATGTGCCCGGCCCCAAGATCATGGACGATGAAAAGTTCACCCAGGATTTGATCTGTATTTGCACTCCGACCTTTGTCACCCCCGATACCCGCGAGAACGCCAAGCTCCAGGATTGGAGTTTGCGGGATATGCCCATCTACTATTTCCTCAACCCCAAGGATTCGCACCTGCTCGACCTGCTGATGCAGAGCCTGTGGAATGAGACCCAGTACAACCCCCTGGGTCAGCGCTATTACAGCTGCGTGCCCTATCTGCTGGGGGAGGGTCAGGCCATGCAGTATTCGTTTGCCCCCAGAACCAAAGTCGACCGGGATATTCCCGGCATACCCTTTGGCAAGGTGCCGGATAACTACCTCAGGGACAACATGGTAAAAACCCTGGCAAAACAGGGGGTTGAATTTGACTTGCAGGTGCAGCTGCAAACCGACCCCCACCGCATGCCCATCGAAAATGCCGCCGTGCGCTGGCCGCAAAAGCTCTCACCCTTTATACCGGTGGCGACAATTCACATTCCCGCACAAAGCTTCGATTCCCAGGCGCAGTTTGATTTTACCCGCAGGCTCACCCTCAATCCCTGGCACTGCCTTCATGAACATCGCCCCCTGGGCAATCAAAGTCGCGCGCGCAGAAGGATGTATTACGAGCTGTCCAGATATCGCCAGAAAATGAACAGCACCAGCCATATTGAACCCACTGGCAGGGAAATATTCGAGTAGGCAGCACATACCTTTCTCTCCATCCCGTCCATGGCTTGATCATGGCCAGCGCGCAATAACCCCAGTGGCAGGCGGCGATAAACACATCCGCACCCTTCACCGTTTACCGGCTTTCCTGGATAGACTGAACCACCGCAACTACCTCTTTCCCTGTTGATGGGATAGAATTGCCGCCCGCGACAGGCTTGCAGTGAGCCTATTCAGGCATCTGTCGCGGCATCCCCAGGCTGCGCTTTAGTCGCTGCCTGACAGTCGAGACCAGACACACCCTACGCGCCCGTAGCTCAGCTGGATAGAGCGTTGCCCTCCGGAGGCAAAGGTCAGAGGTTCGAATCCTCTCGGGCGCGCCAAAAATTCTTAAAAAACAGCAGCTTGAACACGCCTCAACTTGGAAAATTACCTGGCCTCACGCCATCACTGATTTGTGTAGCCAATATGTGACCATAAAAGGAAAAGAGAAATTTTTGCTTTTGCCTATCTGCCATACCCACAAAAACTGACTGCAAGACCTTGGCTCAGCCGTCATGCGGGGGTCTTTGATCAGAAAATCCCCAGCAGGAATAGCCCGATAAAGTAGGCTACAGCATGGCCCGCCAGAAGAAGCGCCAGGATGGTCAGAAGGGTCTTGATCATTTCATCAGTCCTTGATGTTTTGGTAGATATCCAGGGTACATTGTAGCCAGATCAGGCTGGTACAAATATGCCAATCAACACCCGTATCAATCGGGCCACGGTGGGGCTCACCAACCGGGAGCTGCTTTACAGGACAGCAAAAATGGCCTCTGGGTAGCTTCTGGCTCAGGTTCTCGGAGTGAACCCCATTGTGCATCCAACCCAAGACCAGAAAGCTAGATTTTCGACACATAAAACAGGTAAAAACAGGTGTTTGACCCCTATTTTTATAGCATATCGCCAATTCATGTGGTGATGATCCATGTGTCGAAGAAAAAAAGTTTTTTGCCGGGGTTCCGTGCCCCCGTGGGGAGGTTTGACCCATGGGAAGGACCCTTGATCATCTGCTCAGAATGATCTCTTTTGGAAAGGTTACGGGTGGTGGTCGTGACGCGGCAGGGGGGCGGGTCAGCGCCTGGTGATGAATCGGTGGCATTTGCCCCTTTGTTCACTGGATAGTGGTCGCTGGTACTGTCAGTTCTGCCGGGGCGGCTTTGCCGTGGCCCCCGGCTGCCATGGCCACTATGTGGGGTTCAGTAGCTCCTGAAGTTTGCTGTATAGCTCGGCAACACCTGGATCGAGTGCTACGGTCAGCAGGTCATTGACCATCTTCTCCAGCTCTTCATTATCAATCTGATCCAGGTGTTTCCTTGCATCCTGCAATTGCGCCAGGTCCCCGGTGAGGGTATCCATGGTTTGCTGTAGGTGTGCGGCGCTGGCTGCTGCCACAGTCCTGGCATCCTCTGCCTGGCGCTTCTGGCCCTCCATGGCCGCGATGATGTCCCGGTTGGCCTTGCGCACACCTGGCAGCTCTTCCTGTGTAGCCAGGGCCTCTTGCTGGCGGGCCAGCTCAAGTGCTGATTGGTAGCGCCCCTCCGAGAGGGCCTTATCAGTCTGCTCTACCAGTTCCGCAAGCCGCTTGTGACGGGCACGGTATCTTCGCATTTGCTGTTGATACCCCTTGTTACGGGTGTGTTTCTTCTGCCAACGGGACGGATAGACTACTTTTGGCATGGATAGAAGCCTCTTGAGATAATGGCGCATGAATGGGCTGTGGTGTCGGGTAGGTCTCTGGTGGCAATCATTTGAGTCCCCTCAGCGCATTGATCAAGCTGTCGACCACATCGCGCTCCCCTGTCAGCTCTCCAATGCTTTTACCTCCCACTTCAAAACGGTGGGTTACCACTTCGCCACGCGGCTCATCATTGGCAGTGCTGCTGAAGTCCTCCAACCTTCCCACCGGGCCACCCCCCGCAAACGATGGCATGGGTGGCAACTGGCGGTTGTTGATCGATCGCATAAAGTCATCACCCCAGAACCGCACTGCATCAGCCCTGATAACCCATTCACCATTGGCGCCACGCATCAAGATGGAATCTGACGTGCCAGTGCCTGGGCCGCGTATGCGGCCACCCCCGGCAAAGCCTGGGATAGGGCCACCCCCAGCAAGGCCGGGAATATTTTTGGGTAGTGCGCTGGAATCAACCACCAGCTTGACGGTGTGGACTGATTCGGTGGGCTTTTTCAGCTCTGCCAACTGGAGCATGGCGGTTTTGTCATTCAGCTTCAGGGCCAAGCTGAGCGGGTCTTTCTCCAGTTCGCTCTGGATCTTGAGTATCTCGATCTTGAGATTGTCGGTATCCATTGAGGCGTTCAGCCTGATTTCATCACCCTGTGAATTTTTTTCAGCCTGGGCCGCCGCCTCTACGGATTTCCCGATTTCCTTGGTAATCTCGGCCTGTGCCTTCCCGGCGGCAATGGCAGCAGCTTCCTGCCCCTCAATTGCCTTCTTGATCTGTTCGTTGGCAATCCGGATTTCGTTGTCCGCCTGAAGTCTGGACTCACCCTCACTGACCAGAACCGCGCCGGTTTTCGCGCTTGTAATTTGAGCGTCGGCAATCGATTGCGCCAGCTCCTTGCGCTTACGTGCGAGCTCTTCCGCCAGCTGGTAGTTGCCCTCCTCCAGGGCCTTTTCAGTCGCTGCTGTCGTTTTGGCAAGGGCTATGCGGCGTTCCTGAAGTGCTTGATAGGCCAGCCACGGGCTCTGCCCTCCCATTGCGGATTGGAATCCCTCCTCCCCTTGATTGGCAATCTCAAGCGCCAGGGTCTTTCGAATGCGTTTTACCTCCTTGGCGTAATCCTTTTCAGCCCCGAGACTCTCATCCAATAGCTTGTTTATCGCACTCCATGCCGACTTGTTTACAGTGGTGCGGAAGTTCGCCAAATCAGCGATGATTTTCCGTTGCTCTTTGGCAAGGTCTTCCTCTGAGCCTTCCTGCTCGGCAAGTAATTGAAGCCGGGCGTCTGCCTCCTGGTTGGCGATTTCGATGATCCTGTCGCGCCGGTACTCTTCAAGTGCCACCACGGTGTTAACGCGTTCACGCTCATGCACCAAGTAGGCATCCATCCCCTGCCCCGCTTCTTCCATGCCCTGACGTTGAGCGGCAAACGCTTCATTGATCCGGCGTATGTTGCTGTCGATGTCGGCGCTCTCAAGGTCCATCAGCGCCTGGGTGTATGCCTTGACGTTATCGGCAGCGTTCTGCAGTTCGACGTTTTCAGGGAGTGATAATTCTTTGGATTCCGGGCGCCTGGCTATCTCGGCGTTGATATCCTCAAGGCGGGCCTGGGTTTCCGTCAGCCTTTGATTCAGCGCCTCAAAATCTTCCTCCTTGAAAAGACGCAAATCGATATCCAGCCCAACCGTTGTTGCCATCGTCTGGGCCAAGAATCTGGATATGCCCATGGTACTGGCCTGAATCATCCGGACGTTCTCCTTGTGAAGATCCGAAATGGCAGCACTGATTTCTTTTTTCATGGCTTGGAGTTCGGGTAATGTTTTCTCTCTGATCTGTGCGCCTGCCTCCCCCGCCTTTTTGGCAAATTTTTCATATTCCAGTCGCAGTTCAGCAACGGCTTTCTTGTGCCGGTCGTTCTCGCTGGTTGCCTCGCGGCTGGCGGCTATCAACTCATAAAGCTGCATCAAGCCCCAGCCACCCACCAGCGATGCCCCAGCAACCACCGGGCCACCAACCAGAACCTGAGCCGCTGACAGCTTTTTGAGGTTGGCAATCAGTGAGGGTAGCGTTCTGTTGAGTTGCACCACCCCGCCATTTGCGGACTTGAAACCGGTGGCAATCGTTGTAATTGTTGCGGCAACCTTCAGCCCTTGATAGGCGCCAAACAGGAGGAGTATTTCTTTCAGGTGGGGGGCTGCGGCCACCAGTAGCCGGATTACCTGCCCTATAGCCGCGGCAAAAGCTTTCAAATCCTGCTTTGTGGCCGGGTCCTGTAATACCTCTGTCAGTTTTCCCAGCTCTTCGGTGAGGGTGTTGATAAAACCACTTTTTGCCAGTTCCAGCTGTACCAACTCCACCTGTAGCTGAAAGGCCCGCAGGGCGGCGGCGGGCTTTTTCAGGGCCTCCGGTACCTGCTTGCCGTAGCGCTCAATCATCAGGTCGGCGACTTTGAATAGTATGTCGGATCTAACCCCACCGCTTTCCACCAGCTTGAGGAATTCCCCGAGTCGGTCTGATGAATACCCTGCTGCTTCAGCAAACAGGTTCAGCGCACCTGGGAGACTTTCACCCAGCTGCTGCTTCAACTCTTCCATGCTGACGGTGCCCTTGCTCGCCATCTGGGTGATGGCCAAGAACACACGCTTCATCCTTTCATTGGAAAGGCCCAGTGCCACCCCCGCCGTGGTGAAGCCGGTAAATACCCGGGTAATTTCCTCCAGTTCATACTTGCCCCTGGGCAGCGAAGCAACAAATTGCGAGAACTCTTCGCCGGATCCTAAAAAACTGACTTTCAGTCGATCTGACTCGGCGCGGACAAATTCCATGGCCTGTGCCACTTTTTGGGCATCGCCATCAAATGCCGCGTCGAATCGTAGTCTAATGGTCTCCTCACGGCTGGCGGCGCTGAACACTTGGCCCACCTGCCGGGCAATACCGTAAAGCCCCACATAGGCCGATATCAGCGCCAACACATTCCCCCGTAGGCGCTGGGTCGCATTGAGCGCGGCGCGAGCCTCATCATTACCCTGGCGCTGTGCTGTGTTGGCTTGTTGGATAGCGCCGGCCAATTCCTTTTTTCGGGTGGCCAGCTGCCCGGCGGTGCCAGCCAGGCGCTGTTGTGCCGCAGCAAGATCGGTGGTATCCACCCCCGCTTCATTCAGTTCGGTTTGCATCTGGTTGATGCTGCCAGTGGCTGCCTTGATGCGGGCCTGGGTGGCGGCCATTTGCCCGTTCAGCTTGTTCAGCTCTTGCTGCAAACCTTTGGGGGGCGGTCCAAGGCTGTCGCGCAGCGCGGCCCCTGCTCTGTCTGCCTGGGCTGTGAGTGTGTTGTAATCCTGCTCCAGCGCCTTGATGGTGCTGGCCAGCTTGTCCATGCGGGCCTGGGTGGCTGGGGGTATGGTGACGGTGTTCAACCCGGCTGCGGCTACCTTCACACCCTCACCGGCAGCGCGGGCCTGCTGGGCCAGGTTTCGGAGGTTTTCGGCGGCCTTGCGCACCTTGTCGCTGGCCACCACACTGCTGCTGAATGCCTGCTGTTCGCGCTGGGCACCTGCCAGGGCGGCCTTGGCCTTATCAACTGCCTCACCATAGCCCGTCAACCTGCCTTGGGCTGCTGCCAGCTGGCGGGCCTGGGTAGCGGTCATTTCACCGTCTTTGCCCTTGGCCTGGGCAAGCTGCTCAACCCTCCGGGCTTGCTCTGCGTATTTTTGGGTGGCGGCCTCCACCCCCGCGTCTGCCTTGGCTACCGCGCTGTTGATGCGCTCGCGTTCGGAGGCGATCAGGGTTTGCAGGGTGGCGCGCTGTTTTTCGTAGGCCGCTGTCAGCTTTGCCTGATCGGCAACGGCCTTTTCAAGGTCAGCCCGATTGCCAGCCAAGGCTTTGTCACGGGCAGCTGCCTGCATCTGTTCCAGCTGCTGCGCCGTGTCCTTGATGGCCTGGCGGGTTTTGATGGCGGCAGCGGTGAGGGCCTCAAAATCCTTGGCAATGGCCGGGTCGCCCTGCTGGCTGCGGGCCTCGTCAATGGATTGCGACACTTCCTTGATTTTTTGCGCCAGGGTAACGGCAGTATCTTCCAGCGTCTTCAAGCCGGTGGTTTTTTTGATCAGGCTTTCGAGGGTTCTGGCGATCTTGTCAATGCCCTTGTCGGCCTTGCCTATATCATTGAGAGCATCGCGGGCGCGCTCGGCGCCCTCCGCAGTGCTGCCAAAGGTTTTGTTCAGGTTTTCATTGGCACTGGCGCTTTTTTTAAGCACCTCTTCAAATTGCTTGTAGGTGGCCGAAAATTCATCCCGCGCCTTGAGTATCATTTCCGCTGTAACGGATTTGTTCGCCATATCAATACCTCATTAAATTGAGACCATGGTGCAACACTGAAATATCAAGGCTGCAAGTGTGTTTGAAAGTGCGGAATGCCCACACAGGAGGTCATGTGCTGGAGATCCGCGCTGCGCTTGAGTTGACCGCCTCAATCGCCTCCAGGGTTGAAAAAGTGCGGAGTACCCACAAAACGATTGGAGGTCACGTGCTGGAGATCCGCGACGCGCTTGAGTTATCCGCCTCAAGCGCCTCCAGGGTGAATCAGTCTTGCCACTCAAGGACGACTTCAGGCCGGGCGTCCTCCCTTCGCTCGATGGGGAATCCCATTCGATCAAGCTCGACAATCAAAGCCTCTTCCTCAATCTCCAACTGAAGCAATTCAGCTTCAAGCTTTGCCAACACTGCGGGACGTTCATCCAGGGGCAGCCCTGGCTTCAATCCTTCGGCGGTGATTGCCTTGAATCGCTCGATAATTTCATCTTGAAACAGGAAGCAGAGTGCGGCGTCTATGTCGATGGCTGCGATATTTGGCGCTTCAGGGTTTTCTGAGCCGAAACCTGGAAACAGCACCCCCGGCGAATAGCGATCAGGCTTCCAGAATTCCCAGACTTGGCGCTCAAAACCTGATCTTTCGGCCTTGGTTCTGACGTGGCTTGTAAACCGTTCAGTGGCGACACTCGCGGGAACGTGCGCATCCTTGATTGCGTGTATCTCACCGCGCTTGGCAGCTATCTGCTGTCGTACTTTCTGGACAATCTCCTGCAAACCACGGATTGATGTTTGAATGTTTTCCTGTTGTATTTTGATGGCCGCCAGGCTTTCGTTGTGGTCGTTACTCATGTGAATGATCCTCAAAATAGTGTTTATCGTGGCTGGTAGTGGCCTTTAACCTGGTCAGTAACAAAGGGGTCTCTGACGCCTTTTTCAATCAAGAAATTTGTCAGGCGCTCTAAAAAGGCTGATTTTCTGGCAGACTCTCTTCCCCGCTCGTGATAGCGGCGGTCAAGGTGTTCCAGTCGATCAAGAAGCTGCTTTGCCCTTGCAGCCTCATCTGGTGTTGGAAACCGTTCTGTAGAGTCATATCCCGGCGCGGTCCTTCGCCATCCATCGTCGCTAACCTTGCCTCGTTCAGCTTTTTCCAGGACTTGCCGTGCTGATTCCTTTTGTCCTATCAGTGAACCCCGTTCGCTGCTTACTGCTTCAAAATTATGGCGGGCTCCCTCCGCAGCCTCTTTAAATTTCATTAATCTTTCTTTATTCCAAGTTCCCATATCAGATCCTCCGGGATCGGTTGTTTAACAATTGAGGCCAGTTGCTGGACTTTTCAGGTGGTGCGCTAACTTGTGATGGTCGAGCCGCTCTCCTCATCGTCGGCGGCTGATGGACATCGTGTAATGGTTGATAAAGCTGTGTGGCAGCAGGTGCGGTTGGTAGTGCTGCGTTGATATAAAAGCGCAACAAAGACAACGCGGAGAACAGCACACCGCTTGGTATATATCTAAGAAGGTCCCCGTGTGGCGGGGCACAAAAAACCGAAAAACGTGGGGTTTGTGCCCCGCATGGCGGGGTACATGTGACCCAAAGGGGGGTTGTTGTGCCCCGTGACGCGGGGCACGCTGCCCCGTATGGCGGGGCACAACAAACGGAACGTAACCGCTGCCTGTGCCCCGTGTGGCGGGGTACAGAAAATACTATTCGGGGTTTATTGGATCTTTTTTCCAGTTGCCAGGTGGTGCGTTTGTCGAGGAAACATCGAGCTTCCCACCACAATCGTTGACCGGCTCCCATGTCACCGCGTAGAGGCTTGGTCTGGTCCGCCCTCCTTGCCTGGTCAGAATCAGAAACCCCCGCTCCAGCAGCTCCGCCAAGGCTTTCGACAGCTGATCCTTGCTGGTCCACCCCCGTTGGCGCATCAGCGTATAGGCCGCGCTCAAGTCTCCGTTGTTGAGTCCTCGGTATTGTCCCGCAATGTCTATAAGCAACTTCACTGCTCTGGGCGACAGGGTGTAGAAATTCGGGTGTTGAATTAGGCGGTGATGAAGGCGAAGGAATCCCCCGCCCTCTGACCGGCCCTTTGCCTTCACTCTGGATCGGGCCATAAGTCATGCACCACCCCCGCTTGCCTTGCGGTCCCCACCAAGTAACTCCACCGCTCTACACCAGCTTGGCGTACCCTTGGTAAGCCAGTACCTGCAAACGTGTGAAACGCGCCCATCGGCATCTTTAATAGAAACCGTTTTCCTTTCGCATGTGATGCCGTGCAGTTTGTCGAGTTCTGAGACAACCGAGTGCAAAGCCGTCACTTTGAAGATTATGTAGGCTTCGTGGGTGGTCGATGTTCCGCCACCAACAAAGTGGCGCAAAAGCTGGCTCTTCTTGCTGTTTGGTCGCAATCGCGGTAGAGTTGACTTCGCCGTTTTATTTTTGCGGTTTACCTCAGAGGCTTTAGGTGGTTCAGCACCTAAAGCCTTTTTTTCTGGTTGCCCTATGTCGGGATTTGCAGGGTTCATAGGTTGACCTCCTGCTCGATTTTTTTGGCAAGATAAAGATCAAGGTCGGGGCGGCGTACTCCAGCGCATCGCTTGGAAAAACGAATTACTGTTGGAAAGTCTGGATCAGTCGCTTCCAGCTTATACACCGTGCTGCGGCTGACTCCGAGATATGGGCCAACCGCTGACAGGCGGATAAGGGCGGGTTCTTGGCGGTGGGTGTTTTCCATTTCACACCCCCAGCGCCGCACGTAATTGTTCCACTGGCCAAGCCAGGCGGCCATTTATTCGCAGAGGTCGAACAGGCCCTCGATCATAACAAGCCCACTCTCTAAGCGTTTGTTTCTTGCGATTCAGGTAGTAGGCTGCGGTGGCTGTGTCCACCGTGGGGCGGGTAATCGAATCCAGAGGCGGGAAACTTTCTTTGCCAGGATTATCTGCTGTTTGCATCGGTAACCATCCTTTGCCTTGCGGCGTTGTTGGAGTGGTTACGAGTATTAGCTAGCCTTTATTTTATTCATACTTTACGCGCCATGACACGCTTGAAATCGCCATGTCACGCCAAAAATCGTCAAAGGTCACTTTATTTCCCTTTTTCTCTCCAAACCTAACTTATCACTCAATTGTTTACGTTTGAGGTATTCAGGATTTCCACCATAATCTTTCCACTTAATTCCCTTATCAGCAACATAGCCAAAAATCACAGATTCTTCGTCATCTTCTGCCATTTTAAGTAACGCATTCCATACTTGGTTAGTGTTATAGGGGTTCTTGCAACACTGCTGTGCTATAGCGATTTTATAGTCAATCCGCCTTCGATATTCTTCCTCTCTAATTCCTTGCTCTCCATTTTTACTGCAAACTGCAGATGCCACTTCACCAACTTTGTCTATAATCTGTAGCGGCAATTCGTCCAGGTGGTTTTCAGATGGTTCAGTGCCTACGTAGGCGTCTTGCGTCAATGAAGACCCTTCCGGTTTCTCCTTCGCCCACTTCCTGAGCTTCACCAGCTCAGGCGGAATATTGGTCTTGCCCCGTGCTCCGCCTTTGACAAGCTCCTCCAGCCACCAGAGGCGGCTTTCTTTGGCAAAAGATTCCTTTTTGTTTATCACTTCGGCTATTCGATTCGCCTGTCTTTCCGGTATAAAAACTCCGTAATTCGTTGTTGCTTCCACTGTAGTAGCCCAGCGTTTTAGCTCTGCCGGGGTTGGTGCACAGTAAGGCGCGTCCTCCCCTCTTTCGATAAACGGACTGACACCAACCTGGTGCTGAATTGCTGCTTCTCGAAGCTCAACAATACTCACCAACAAGTGACTTGCAGCTATTCTGCGTGCGGGTTCCCACTGGTGGCCTATAACTCCGCTTAAAAGATCGTCAGCAAATGCCCTATCAAAGATCAGGAAAATCGATTCTTCGTGTTCGGGGTGAACTTGTTTTGCGTCCGGCGGAAGGCAAAAAGCCCGAAGAAATTTATATGACGCCTCATCCATCCAGCGGTTTTCCAATAAATCCCAGTCCATAGCACCCCCAAAGTGCACCCCTGAAAAGGAACCCCGGAGGGCGGGCCAGGGAAGCCCGCTTTTCGGCCCGTCAGCCTATCCGGGGTATAGGTTACAGGGTGGCCGGTGCGGGCTGGACAGCCAGCGGCTTTACCCTGAATTTCTGTTGTGCCTGCCACATGTCGTAGGCGGACTGTTCTGCCAGCCACAGGCGGGCATCGCCGCCGCGTTCCACCCCCAGCCAGGCTTCAATGCGTAAAGCCATTTCCGGGGATATGGCAGCATGGCCATTCAATACGCGGGACAGGGTGACTCGGGCCACCCCCAGCTGTTCGGCGGCGCCGGTAACGGTCAGCCCCAGCGCGGGCAATACGTCATCCCGCAAGGTCAGGCCGGGGTGCGGCGGGTTATGCATACGGGTCATGGGTCGGTTCCTCAATGGTAATCCTGGTAGTCAACCAGCACGGCATCCAGCCCCTCGAAGGCAAAGGTCATGCGCCAATTGCCGCTGACCGAAACCGCGAAGTGCCCTTGGAGGTTCCGCCCCTTCAATGGGTGAAACTTCCAGCCGGGCAGGTTCATGTCCTGGGGGGCGACTGCTTCATTCAGGCGGTTCAGCATTCGCGCAAGCCGGGGGGCGTGGGGGGCCTGTATGCCCTTGGCGCTCCCTGTCTCGAAGAATGATTTCAGCCCTTTGTGCCGGAATGACTTGATCATGAATTATCTTAACCTGTAACCCTATGCGATACAATCGCCAACCGTAGACAACAGCAGAACCTGCGTTCAGACAGCCGGTTTACCCCCTGCAATTTTCCTAATGAAGATCCCCGCCAACCGCCCCCACTATCTTACTTGCCAGTTCTGGAGTCATTTCCGGAAGCACCACGTCATCTATGGCTATGCCATTGCTGATCTGCTCGGCAAAGGAGCGGTAGCAGGAAAGCGTTGCTTCCTGATCTTCCGGGTTCATTTTCCGGAACCGTGCGAGTAAAGTGATTAACGCCTGGTCCTCTGTTGTTTGTTGCTGTGAACTGATATTAGTGCGCTCTCTCATATCTATTTCCCTCCCTCACGAATAGATTTCCCAGTTAACAGACTTGCCAGTTCCGGCGTCATTCCCGGAAATGTCATGGCTTGCGGGTCCTCACCACTCCTGATCTGCCCAATAGCTGAACGTAAATACGCCACGGTTATCTTCCGTTCATCAAGGGTGAGATACCTGAAGCGCTCAATGAGCATGTCCCTTTCTTCGTTCAATGCTTGGTTGTCGTGCTGTCCCATGATCAAATTTCCTCGATAAGGTCTGCATAAATCCCTGTTCCAATCCTGTCGGCCAGGATTTGAACCGCAAGCCCCAGCGCTGTGAGTTGGTCCGGCGTGATGCCGTCATAACCCACCACACCGCCACCGGCATTGCCTACTACTTCACCAAGACCGGACAGGGCTATCAGGGCGTTCCCTGTTTCATTGATTTTCTCTTCTCGGGCTTTCGCCCACGCCTTCAGTGTGATATCTGTTTGTTGGTCAGACATGGTGTTCTCCTTCAGTCTGGTGATTGGTGATGGTGGTACTACAGCAGCCAGATCCAGCCTGCTCGGTGAGTTGTTGGGAGATTCTGCACGTCATGCCGCACCCCCAACCTGTTCAGCTTCATACTGACACGCGTCGTAGATCTGCATCAGCAGGTGGTGGGTGCCAAGTTCAGCACCATCAGGAAGATCGCTGAGATCCACCGCCGATAACAGTGCGGCGGCGTTGGCAATATTTTCGAGGGACTGCTTTATATTGTGCCCAACCAGCCCCCCAGCATCACTTCTGAGCGGTCGGCCTGGTTGAAGTTGGTGTACACTTTCGTTCGCCATGGGTGTTACTCCGTCATTTGTGCATCGGTGGTAAGGGGCTGGCTGTGTTACAGCACCGCCAGCCCCAGCTATTTCGCCAAAAGGCGAATTCTCTTCAGCCATCAGAGGCGGCCTTGTCTTCGCCCCCGATCTGATTATCAGGCTTCCCTTTTTTGCCCTTTGCCCTGGGGCGAGCAACTGGCCCGGCTATGGACTTGGCGACGATATCCAGCGCCTCGGCGGCCTGATCCGGGCAGAGGTGGCCATAGTGCTGCAGGATCATTTCAACCCCTTTGTGGCCCGCCAACTTCGCCACAGTGAAGATAGGCACACCAGCAGCCAGCAAGGCGCTGATAAAGTGGTGCCTGAGCGCGTAGAAGTTCAGCCCCGCCGGAAGCTCTGCCAGCCGCTTAACATGCCCCCACGGCTTTTTGTGGGCCTGTTGGTCGAGCTGCCGCCCTGTGACAGGGGAAGGGAAAACAAGCCCGCCCTGGGGCACCCCCTGATCTTTGTGCCAGCTGGCCATGATTGTCTTGATCGCCGGGTTCAGCTTCATATCCACTACGGCAGGTTTACGCTCTCGCCGGGCTGCGTGTGACGTCTTTTCACACACTTTTGTCAGTCGAGCGAAGGGAATGTTCAGCTCCTTCCATGTGAGGCTGTACAGGTCGCCAGGTCGCAAGCCTGTATGAAGGGCCAGATGGCAGAAAGGGATAAACCAGTGTGGATAATGCACCTTGTCCAGGTCTGGCAGGTGCGGCTTACCGTGCTTGCGGCTGTTGCGGCGCTGCTGGCGGATCTCTTCAGCGAACAATTCAAGCCCAGTGTGTATCCCTTGGATTTCGGTATCAGTCAGTAACCGCCGTTCAGATTTCTTGGGATCAGACTTGGTGCTGGCCTGGTCTTTTAATGTGGGCTCCAGCAGTTTGTGCTTGGCCAGGGGGTCAGCATCCAATATCTGATCCTGTACGGCTTTGCGCAACAGGGTCTTTAGCGCCCCATAACTCCGGCGAATAGTTGTATAAGCCCTGCCCTTCTTTTCCTGTTGGCGCTGCCAGTCATCGATATCAGCCTTGTCGATGGTGGACATATCCCGATCCAGAAGGGGGGCGAAGTGGCCGACAATCCGCCCGTATGTGTTGGCCACGTTCTGGGGCTTCCAAGATCGCTCCATGTGCGGCTTATAGTAGTTGTCCAAATAGTTGCGAAGAGTGCGGCGCTCGGCATCCAGAATGGTCTTGTGCGCCTTGTCGCGCCGGTCAGACTTGTCTGCCAGCGGGTCTACATTATTAATGATCCAGTTATGGACAATCTCGGCGGCGGCTTCCGGCTTCAGGTTCGCGTATTTGCCAACAGTGGCCACCCGACGATTGCCGGTAATATCACTGTATCGGTAGCGCCACACGCCCCCTTTCGCCAACTTGAGCAAATGGAAACCAGTCAGGTTTTTACATGACAGTGTTTCCCGCAGTTCGGCATTCTTTAAAAAGTCAGAAGCCTTCGCTGTGGTGATGGTGGTCATGGTGACAGATTGCTTACCCCTACCCATGTCCTGTTGTTTCCTTTAGGTGCTGGACTGGCGTTCCGGATTTTGTAGCCGATTTGTATACAAATAGTACACACGCAGTCAAACTTAAGCAAACAACCTTATACAATCTTTTCTTATAGAACAGCAACTTATTATATTTTTATCAATGAAAACAGGGCTAAATTTTGCCCTCCGGAGGCAAAGGTCAGAGGTTCGAATCCTCTCGGGCGCGCCATTTCACTTCGTTCCATGTCGCTTCTCAGGATTTCCGGCCACCAGGCTCAGCCTGGCGGCGTTCGGCTACACGCAACACTTCGTGTCGCAAACGTTTGCCTCACCCTCTCGGGCGCGCCATTTCACTTCGTTCCATGTCGCTTCTCAGGATTTCCGGCCACCAGGCTCAGCCGGGCGGCGTTCGGCTGCGCGCCACTCCATTACTGCGTCCAAGTCTCAATATAAGCCTTAGGGCTGTCCGATCCACTCCCGTACCAGCCCCTCCTCAGCGCCTAGCAAAACCCTTGCAATCTATGCGGGAATCCCGTCATGCATATTTACCCAAGCGTAAATTTAGATTGCGCTTTACCAATGACTATGACTATTCTTGCCCTGACTCGCTCAATGGATCTGCGAGTGTTTCGACAAAGGATTCCACACTATAAATACAACGAGGTTACCTATGTCTCACAAGAGAAAAGCACTACGTTATTCCGTCACCGGCCTTGGCATTGCCGCTTTTGCGGCCATGGCAGCCCCTTTATCACAAGCCCAATCAACTGCCCTGGAAGAAATCGTGGTAACTGCGAGGAAACGGGAAGAAAGTCTCCAGCAGGTGCCCATTTCCGTTACCGCCATCAGTGGCGAAGAAATGCGCCTCAAAGGCATCACCAAGCCCGATGACCTCAAGTTTCATACACCTGGCCTGGAGATGCGCAACGCCAGTATCCAGCGCAACAGCGTTACCTATTTTATCCGCGGTCAGGGCCAAACCTTCGGCTCCAGCGCTGGCGTGGTGACCTACTTTGCCGATGCACCGCTTGGCAATGGCCAACGGGTCAGTATTGGCAACAATACCCAGATGTATGATCTCGCCTCTGTGCAGGTATTGAAGGGTCCCCAGGGCACCCTGTTTGGTCGCAGTTCAACAGGTGGCGCTGTATTGTTCTCCCCCCAACGGCCGACAGATGAGTTTGGTGGCTCCATTTCCCAGACTATCGGTTCCTATAACTGGAATGAAACCACTGCCGTTGTGAACATCCCGCTGATTGAGGGCATGCTCAACGCCCGTGTCGCTGCCAACTTTGTCAGTCGCGACGGCTTTACCCGCAGCCTGACTACTGGCCAGAGACTGGATGACCGTGAACGTGAGCACTTTCGTGTGGGCCTCGATTTCCAGCCCACAGAATGGCTCAACAGCTACCTGATGCTCGCCAGGAACGATCTCGACGAAAATAACAGCAGCTCGATTCTCACCGACTTTAACGAAAACAATCAAACCTATAACACCACGCCGATGCAGGGTGCAGGCTGGTTTGGTATCGCTGCCCCTCCGCTGCCCATTCCGGGCCTGCAGAACGGCGGCCTGTGCTGGAATCTGAATCCCGGCAACCCGGCTGGCTATCAGGCCTGTAGCGCTCAGCGCCTGGCCAGACTGGATGAACTGCGCAACGGATTGATTGCAGAAGAGGCTCGCTTCAAAGCGGGCGGCGATGATGACAAACGCCGCAATGTCACGGGCGGACTGTTGAGATATGAGGGCCAGACTGAGCAGATTCTCAATATCACTACCGTTGATCTGGGCAAGTTGGGCTTTCTGGGTGATGTCTCCCTGAAGAACGTGTTTAACACCGTACGCAGCCTGGGGGTAAAAACCATTTATGACTCTGGCTCTCCCCTGCCTAACGGCTTGATTTATAACAACATGGGTTTCACCAACTTCAAGCCTACTTCAGACGACTTTGCCGACGGCCATAACGACTGGCTCGATGATTACAGCGAAGAATTCCAGATTCTCGGCACCATCGCCGACAAGCACACCTGGATTCTTGGCTACTACATGGAACAGCAAAAGATCGACATCAGCCAGCCGCCCCTGTTCTCCGCCTACGCCGATGTGTTCAGCCCCACACTGACACCCTCCATTGTCGGCGCGGCCTTCAGCGTCAATGCCAAGGAACAGCAGAAAGGTATTTTTGGCCAGGCTACCATCGACCTTTCCGACTGGGTACTTGATGGACTGAAGTTGACCTACGGTTATCGCTGGACTGAGTCCAAATCCGAGCGATTCAGCCGTCCCTTTGACCAGGCCCAGCTGGCCATGGGTAACCTGAGACCTGGCCCCGCCTCTGCTGATTTTGCCGCACCCGGCCTCGATGACTCAGCACCCAGCTGGACAGTCGGACTCGATTATCAAATCGATGCAGACACCCTGGTGTACCTGGCTCACCGCCGCGGCTTCAAACCCGGGGGCACCAACGTAGGCCCTTCTACCCCGGTTGAGGGTTTCACTCCCACCTATTCCCCTGAAACTGTGGATGATGTGGAGCTTGGTGTGAAGGCTGACTTGATGGTGGCTGACATGCCACTGCGTGCCAATGCGGCTATCTACAAAATGTGGTATGAGGACATCCAGCGCAGTGAAACCTTTGCCACTGCGGGCGGTGTACCTTTCACCCAGGTCAACAACATTGCCCAGGCTGAGATTCAGGGGCTCGAAATGAGCCTTCAGTTGCTGGCCACTGACAGGCTGCAACTGGGACTCACCTACTCCTATATTGACGCCAAGTACACGGATTGGCCCGGTTTTGTCAGAAACGTCATTACTGGTGAAATGTTGCCCTATGAAGATAGCCCCTACGTAGGCACTCCCGAGCACCAGGCCACCGTGACCGTTCGTTACACCCTGCCAACACCTGCAGAGTGGGGCGAAATGACCATTATGGGCGATTACTACAGGCAATCCTCGGTTTGGCTGAACGATACCGCTCTGCAGGACAATGGCCTTGGCAAGCAGGATGGCTATGGCAACCTCAACCTGCGTTTTGACTGGTCCAATGTGCTGGGCAAACCCTTTGATATTGCCCTGTTCGCTAAAAACGCCACGGATGATGTTCACGCCGTGGCCTGGTCCGGATTCTACACCGTGGTGGGCACTGCCTTCGCGGTGTATAACGAGCCACGCATGGTGGGTGCTGAATTCCGCTATCGTTTCGGTGCCCAGTAGTCAGCCACTATTGTTGGTATAACCAACTCTCGAAACCGCAGGTGATCCCTGCGGTTTTTTTTGCCCTGAGATTCGTGCCTTTTCAGTGGTTTACTACCTTGCGCTATGGCTTTCACGAGCTGATTCGCGGGTAGTGCAACCACCCACCTCACCGCCCTCCATTTGTAAAATTGACATAATCGTCACATTGTTGCTTGACACAGCCCCCTCCGGCGGTTATAGAATTTGACGCAAAGGTCAATATACATACAACAACCTGGCTGACTGATCCTTCTATTTCCGTACGTTTCTCAAAGAGTTGTTCACCCGCTATACCTAAAATAAACACATGGAGAGCAAGATATGTCATTGAAGAACCCGCATTTACATTATTCCGCACCCGCACTCGCCCTGGCCGCCCTGACAACCATGGCAGCCCCCCTTGTTTACGGGCAACCCTCTGCCAGCCCACAGGCTCTCGAGGAAATTGTTGTCACTGCGCGCAAACGGGAGGAGAGCCTGCAGGAAGTGCCGATCGCCATTAGTGCACTCAGTTCAGAGGATTTGCGGGTCAAGGGCATCACCAAGCCCGATGATCTCAAGTTCCATACACCCGGCCTTGAAATCCGCAATCAAAGCATCCAGCGCAACAGTATTTCCTACTTTATACGGGGCCAGGGCCAGACCTTTGGCTCCCAGGCGGCGGTGGCCACCTATTTCGCTGATGCCCCCCTAGGCAATTCCATTCGCATCAGTATTGGCAATAACTCACCTCTCTTTGATCTTGAGTCCGTACAGGTGCTCAAGGGCCCCCAGGGAACACTGTTTGGGCGCAGCACTACCGGTGGCGCAGTGCTCTTTTCCCCCCAGCGACCGACCAATGAATTCGGCGGATTCCTTGAACAAACCCTTGGCAATTACGGCCTCCGGGAAACCAACGGCGCCATCAACATACCCATCATTGATAACGTTCTCAGTGCGCGGTTCGCGGGGAACCTGGTCAGCAGGGACGGCTTTACCCGCGCCATCAACACCGGGCAAGAACTTGATGACCGCGACAGGGAATCATTTCGCTTCGGCCTCGAATTCACACCTACCGACTGGCTGAGCAGCTACCTGATGTATGCCCACAACAAGGTGGATGAGAACAACAGCAGCTCGGTGCTGCTCGATTTTGCCGAGAACAGCGCGGTTGCTCAGATCTACAACACCACACCCTTCCAGGGTGGCGGCTGGTTTGCGGTGGCTCTCCCGCCGGGGCTGGTTCCCGGTGCGCAGGGGGTCTGTTACAACTTCAACCCCGGCAATCCGGCTGGCGCCCAGTCCTGCATCAATCAGCGTCTGGGTATCCTCGACGACCTGCGCAACGGCCTGCTGGCTGAAAAGGAGCGGGTGCAAAATGGCGGCGACAGCGCCAAACGCCGCAACATGGCCGGCGCCGAACTGATATTCAAGGGCAAGAGCGACCAGCTGCTGAATATCACCACTGTTGACCTCGGCGAACTGGGATTTTTGGGTGATGTCAGCATTAAAAACGTGTTCAGCACCATTCGCAATCTGGGCGTCAGAACCAAATACGATGGCGGCAGCCCAATCCCCAATGGTCTGGTGCATAACAACTTTGATTACCAGAACTTTCAGCCTGTTGGCTCAAGCGCCGCTGACGGCAGCAACGACTGGCTGGATGACTACAGTGAGGAATTCCAGATTCTCGGCACCATCGCCGACAAGCACTCCTGGATCCTCGGTTATTACATGGAGAAACAACAGTACGACCTGAACTATCCGCCCCTGTTCTCACTGTTTGGCAATGTTCTGTTCCCCAACCTGGCGCCCTCCGTGGTATCGGGTTTTTCGACCAACCAGACCGATCAGCAAAAGGGCTATTTTGCCCAGACCACCCTGGACCTGTCTGACTGGCTGGCAGATGGCCTGAAGCTGACAACCGGCTATCGCTGGACGGAATCCAAAGCGGACCGCCCCAGCACCCCCTACGACGCCAACGCCTACTTCTTTGAGGGCATCCTGAGACCAGGCCCAGTGGAAAACCAGATCCCCAAAACAAATGACTCTGCACCGAGCTGGAACATCAGCCTCGACTATCAGGTCAACAACGATACCCTGGTGTACCTTGCCCATCGCCGCGGTTTCAAACCCGGTGGCTCCAATATTCCGCCCAGCGCTGCCAGCCCCGACTTCGAGCTCAATTACGATCCGGAAACCGTCGATGACATAGAGCTCGGCGTCAAGGCCGACTGGGAACTGGCGGGCATGCCAGTGCGCACCAACGCTTCCCTTTACAAGATGTGGTACACCGATATCCAACGCAATGAGACCATCACCATCGGTTCCGGCAGCAGCACCAGTATCGGCACACAGGTGGCCAACATTGCCGAGGCTGAGATACAGGGCCTGGAATTCAGCGTCCAGTTACTGGCAACTGACCGCCTGCAACTGGGCCTCAATTATTCCTATATCGATGCCGAATACACCAAGTGGCCAGGCACTACCGTGAACATTGTCACTGGCGAAGTTCTCCAGCTGGAAGACAGCCCCTATGTGGGAACGCCTGAGCATCAGGGTACTGTCACCGTCCGCTACACGCTGCCAACCCCGGCGGAGTGGGGCGAAATGGCCATTATGGGAGATTACTATCGCCAGAGTGCCGTATGGCTTAACGATACAGCACTGGATGACAACGGCCTTGGCAGGCAGGGCACCTATGGCAATCTCAACCTGCGTTTTGATTGGTCCAGTGTATTCAACCAGCCATTTGATATTTCATTCTTCGTTCGCAATGTCACCGATGACATTCACATGGTTGCGGCCCCCTCCTACTTCGCCTACACCGGCACAATTGCCGCTGTGTACAGTGAGCCCAGAATGTGGGGAGCCACCCTGCGCTATCGTTTTGGTGACCAGTAAGAGCCGCAATTGTCAATACTCACTATCTGAGCAGCCCAAGTGCCGCCAACTGACTGGCGGCACTTTTTATTCCAACGCCCCCGACACGCCCCAGACGCCCCTTACATATATTTACATTAATGTCCTATTAATTCTTGAATCGCACCACTGCAATCAGGTATTATTTTGACGCATGCGTAAATATATGATCAAATAAGTCGCTGCCTTACCCGACGACCTCGGACTCACGCACTTAGCGTCGTGTCTGAGCACATAAATCCAAAGAAATACCAAGAGGGTTACCCATGTTATTGAAAGCACCATCCATGCGCCGCCATGTTGCCGGTATAGGCATCACTGCGCTCGCTACTGTGATTGCTCCGCCACTGCTTGCTCAATCTGGTACTGTCACACGCCTTGAGGAAATCGTGGTCACCGCCCGGAAGCGGGAGGAAAGCCTTCAGGAAGTCCCCGTGTCGGTCAGCGCACTGAGCAGTGACGATCTGCGTGTCAAGGGTGTCACCAAGCCCGATGACCTGAAATTTCATACCCCAGGTCTCGAAATTCGCAATCAGAGCATCCAGCGCAACAGCGTCTCCTACTTTATCCGCGGCCAGGGCCAGACCTTTGGCTCCAGCCCCAGCGTCGTCACCTACTTTGCCGACGCACCCCTCGGCAATGGCGCACGGATCAGCATCGGCAACAATGCCCAGCTTTTTGACCTCGCCTCGGTACAGGTGCTGAAAGGCCCGCAGGGCACCCTGTTCGGTCGCAGCAGCACCGGTGGTGCAATACTGTTCTCGCCACAGCGTCCAACCGGCGAATTCGGTGGCTTTTTGGAACAGACCATCGGCGAATACAACTGGCGTGAAACCACTGGTGCCATCGACGTGCCCATTGTTGAAGGTGTGTTGAACGCCCGCCTGGCAGCGAATATTGTGCGCCGCGACGGCTTTACCAAAACGCTAAACACCGGGCAGACACTGGATGATCGCAATCGCAATTCCTACCGCCTGGGTATCGAGTTCACACCAACAGATTCCATCAACAGCTACTTCATGCATGCCCACAATGAAGTGGATGAAAACAACAGTGGCTCCGTGCTGTTGAACGTCAACGAGAACTTTGCGCTGTACAACACCACCCCCGGTGCCGGCCCCGGCTGGTTTGCCGTGCAGGGCTTGTGTGGCGCACTGAATCCCGGCAATGCCGCTGGCAGCCAGGCTTGCGCCACGCAACGCCTCGGCATTCTGAACTCACTGCGCGATCAGCTGATCGCTGAAGAAGAGCGGGTCACCACCGGCGGCGACAGCGCCAAGCGCCGCAACCTCGCTGGTGGTGAACTGATCTTCAAGGGCAAGACCGATCAACTGCTGAATATCACCACTTTTGATCTCGGCGAGATCGGCTTTCTCGGCGATGTCACTATCAAGAACGTGTTCAGCACCATCCGCAACCTGGGTGTACGCACCACCTATGACGGCGGCAACCCGCTGCCCAACGGCTTGGTGTACAACAACTGGGATTACCAGAACTTCCAGCCCGTCCCTTCATCAGCGGCAAGCGGAAAGAATGACTGGCTCGACGACTACAGTGAAGAATTCCAGGTCATGGGTGACATCGATGGCCGCCACTCCTGGATTGTCGGTTACTACATCGAGAAGCAGCAGTTCGATCTGAACTATCCGCCCCTGTTCGCCACTTTCGGCAATGCGCTGAGCCCCACCTTCTCTCCCACCATCGTCGGCGGTTTCTCTGCCGACCAGGAAGACGAACAAAAAGGCTACTTCGCCCAGACCACCTTCGACCTCTCCGAATGGCTGCTTGAAGGCCTGAAACTGACCACCGGCTATCGCTGGACGGAATCCTCCGGTACCCGCGGCCAGATCCCCGTCGACCAGCTGGCACTGATGAGTGGCAACCTGGTGCCTGGCAATACCTTCCAGGATCGCCCGGGCCTGGATGATTCCGCCCCCAGCTGGACCATCAGTCTCGATTATCAGTTCAACGACGATACCCTGGTGTACCTGGCACACCGTCGCGGCTTCAAGCCCGGTGGCACCAACACTGCCAGCAACCCTCAGAATCCACCGCCGGGGTTTGAACTGAACTACGACCCGGAAACCGTGGATGACCTGGAACTGGGCATCAAGGCCGACTGGGCGATCGGCGATATGCCGGTGCGCACCAATGCCGCGATCTACAAAATGTGGTACGAGGATATTCAACGCAGCGAAAATATCGGCACCCAGGGCGCACCCACCACCCAGGTCAATAACATTGCCAAGGCCGAGATTCAGGGGCTGGAGCTGAGCACTCAATTCCTGGTCACTGACCGCCTTGAACTGTCGCTCACCTACTCCTATATCGATGCCCAGTACAAGGAATGGCCCGGTTTTGTGACCAATGTAATCACCGGCGCAGTGCTGCCCTACGAGGACAGCCCCTACACCGGCACACCGGAAAACCAGGGCACCATCGGCGTGCGCTACACACTGCCAACTCCTGCCGAATGGGGTGACATCACACTGATGGCCGATTACTACCGTCAATCTTCGGTGTGGCTCAACGACACCGCTCTGTCCGATGGCTTTGGCAAGCAGGATGGCTACGGCAATCTGAACCTGCGCGCCGATTGGTCCAATGTGCTGAACAGCAACTTTGATCTGGCGTTTTTCGTTCGCAACGCCACCGATGATCTTCACGCAGTGGCTCTTAACTCCTACTACGCCTTCGTCGGTACTGCATCTGCTGTCTACAACGAGCCCCGCATGTGGGGTGCCCAGGTGCGCTACCGGTTTGGCGCCCAGTAATACGCTGTAACAGCAAAACGATCCCAAAGTGCATTAACCGCCGGGCGACCGGCGGTTTTTTTTGCCTGAATGAAAGGGAGATACCCAAAAGAATCGACGGCCACAGAGTGAAATTGTCGATCGACAATCAACTAGATCATCTGCGGCTACACAGGCATGGCGCGATCGAGAATAGTCCTGAAGTCCGTCGCCCCCTCAAGGCAGCCAAAGGCCCTGCCCGCACGCTCACCCAGGCGGCTGCGGCAAAACGCTTCCGCCAGCGGCGAAGCCCCGTCTGCCAGCAGCAATGACGCCTGAATAATCAACGCCAGCCGCTCCACCAGCCAGCGGGCGTCGCCTTCGTGAAGGGTGGTCGAGGTCAGGCGCTGCTTGATATCCGCCAGCGCCCAGTCGTAACGGGAAGACAACCCCTGTGTGCCCTCCAGCTGCGTGAACAACAGCGCCAGCACGCTGCTATCCCGTGCCAGAACCCGCAGCACATCGAGGCACATGATATTGCCAGCGCCTTCCCAAATGGAGTTAAGCGGCGATTGGCGAAAAAGCCTCGGCATCGGGCCCGTCTCTACATAACCGTTGCCACCCGTCACCTCCATGGCTTCGGCGATCACCGTCGGGGCGCGCTTGCACACCCAGTACTTGGCAATCGGTATCAACAGCCGCTGCAGCAACGCAGCCTCCGGGTCGCGCGCCTGGGCGTCGAGGCAGGCGGCAACCCGTAGGCACAGGGCAGTATGGCCTTCCATCTCCAGCGCCAGATCCGCCAGTACATTGACCATCAGCGGTTGCCGGTCCAAGGTCTTGCCAAACACTTTGCGATAGCGGGCACATTGCAGGGCTTCGGACAGCGCCGATCGCATAATGCCCACCGAACCGTTGGCGCAATCGAGGCGGGTGTAGTTGGCCATTTCAAGCACCGTGGCGATACCCCGCCCCTCCTCGCCGACGCGTCGCACCAGGGCACCGTGAAACTCGACTTCGGCACTGGCATTGGCGCGGTCACCGAGCTTGTCCTTGTCGCGCAATATGCGGAGGGCGTTCTCCTCGCCGTCCGGTGTAAAGCGCGGCAGGAAAAAACACGTAAGTCCTTGCGGCGCCTGTGCCGTCACCAGAAAGGCATCGCACATGGCGGCCGAGAAAAACCATTTGTGGCCATGCAGGCGATACCAGCCATCACTGTCGGGTTCCGCGCGGCTGGTATTGGCGCGCACGTCCGAGCCGCCCTGGCGCTCGGTGAGGCCCATCCCCATCAGGGCGCCACGCTTGCCTTCGATGGGCATAAAACGCTGGTCGTAGACAGGCTCGCGCAGCAATTTCAGCCAGGGCTCAGCAAAGCCTCCTGCCCTGGCGAGCACCGGCACGGCGCCGTGGGTCATGGTAGCGGGGCAGAGGCTGCCGCACTCCACTTCGGCAAACAGCTGAAACAGGGCGCTGCGGCGCACCTGGGCGCCCGACCTGTCGTCGTCCCAGCTGGCACCGGCGAGACCGCGCTGATTAATCCAGTTAAGACACTGATGCCAGGCGGGATGAAACTCAAAGGTATTGACAGTGTGACCGAAGCGGTCGAAACGATTCAGACGAGGAGGGAAATCGTTGGCAAGGCGACCGCGCTCGATCCACTCGGTCGAGCCCAACTCTGCACCACAGGCGGCCAGTTCCTCGGCGGCCCAGTCGGCACCTTCGCGTCGCACAGCGTCGCGCAGCGCACGATTAGCTTCAAAGCGGTTGAAATTCTCCAGCGCCGGAGGCTGGTTGAAGATGTCGTTCACCGGGTGCCGGGGCATGGTGACTACCTATGATCGGGCTGTGGTCGTGCTGTGGTCGTGCTGTGGTCGGGGCAATCAGGTTGCACGCCGGAGGCGCGCAACCTGCTGGGCCTTCCCTAAAAATAGGTCTCCATATGCCCGCCGTCCACCACGATATATTGGCCGGTGATGTAAGCCGCCCGCTGGGAGCACAAAAACGCGCACACGCCGGAAATCTCCTCCGGCGTGCCATAGCGGTTCATGGGGATACGCTTCAGCTCGCGCTCCATGAATTGTTCATAGGTAAGGCCTTCCCGCGCGGCGCAGACTTCAAAGAACGCCTTGTAGTTTTCGCCGGTATCGATAAAGCCGGGCGGTATGGTGTTGACAGTAATGCCGTAAGGGCCGAGCTCATCGGCAATGGTGCGGCTCAAACCCAGGGCCGCAGGGCGGTTGGTATTGGCGAGCACATAGCTGAAATGAAGGGTGGAAAGGCGCGCTGGCAACTTGCCATGGCCGGAGCCAATGGTGACGATACGGCCCCAGCGCTTTTCCTTCATGCCGGGCGCCACGGCGCGCACAAAATTGGCAAAACCCTTGACCACGGCGGTGTAGGATTTGTCGAAGTCCTCGTCCTTGAAATCGTCAAAGGCGCCGGAGGGCGGCCCCACGGGGGAATAAATCGCAATATCGGGTGTTGTGCCAAAGGCTTTTTCGGCCTCCGCCACCATGCGCGGGTAGCTGGAAAAATCCAGCAGATCTGCTGACACTGACACGGCTTCGCCACCTTCATCGCGGATCGCCTTTACCGTCTCGTCGAGCCACTGCTGTTTGCGGGCCACGACCACCACCTTGCAACCATTGCGCCCCAGGTCTTCGGAAATCGCGCGACCAATACCGTGGGAGCCGCCTGTCACCAGGGCGACTTTACCTGCTATACCAAGATCCATTATTTCTTCCTCATTATTTGACGAGTTGCACGTAACACGTATCACGTATCACGTTTCACGTTTCTCGTAAAAGCCTGCACTGAGGCTGTCTCCGGGGCGGCTGCCCACGTGAAACTTGTTACGTGAAGCGTGCAACGGCTTACCAATAGGTTTCCATATGTCCGCCGTCCACCACGATGTACTGGCCGGTGATATAGCCTGCCTGGCGCGAGCACAAAAATGCCGCCAAACCGGAAATCTCGTCCGGTGTACCGAAGCGGTTGAGAGGAATGCGCTTGAGTTCATTGGCCATAAATTCTTCGTAATTTTGTCCCACTTCATCGGCGCAGGCCTGGAAGAACGCCGCGTAGTTTTCGCCGGTATCGATAAAGCCCGGCGGAATGGTGTTAACGGTAATGCCAAATGGACCCAGTTCATCCGCGAGGGTGCGGCTGAGGCCCAGCGCGGCGGGGCGGTTGGTATTGGCCAGGGCATAGTGAAAATGCAGGGATGAATAGCGGGCGGGCACCTTTGCACAGCCGGAGCCGATGGTGATGATGCGGCCCCAGCGCTTGTCTTTCATGCCCGGCGCCATGGCCCGGGCAAAATGGGCAAAACCCTTCACCACAGAGCTGTAGGACTTGTCGAAATCCTCATCTGTGAAATCATCAAAGGATCCTGGCGGTGGCGCAACCGGAGAATAAATGGCGATATCTGGGGTACCGAATTTTGCGCTAGCCTCGGCTACGATGCGCGGATAACTGGCAAAGTCCAGCAGGTCAGCAGACACAGCCATCGCTTCACCACCCTCCGCTTCGATGGCCCGCACAGTGTCATCCAGCTGGGCCTGGCCACGGGCAACCACCACTACACGGCAGCCATTGCGCCCCAGCTCTTCGGAGATGGCGCGGCCAATGCCGTGTGATCCGCCTGTGACAACGGCAACTTTTCCTGCAATACCAAGATCCATGCAAAACTCCTTATAGTTTGTTAGTAAGTGATTTCAGGTTGATCTGTAACAACGGCTGAATGGGTCGGGAACAGGTACGATGATTTTATAGTTGTAAGGCTGGCTTTCGGGCTTCAGCTTAACTGACGCCAAGGCACTTTCATACAAGTGTCTTAGCATAGCCCCGGCTTATGGCAAAGTCCACGACCGGGCTGTCTCCCGATCAGTTTCCAGCACGCGATCTTATGCCAGCAATGCTGACAACGCCTCAAATCCGGACACCAGACCAAGTCCCATGACTAGATTGCAAAAACACGACTGGCACGCCAGCGAACACTTTGAAGTTGCTGACAATCTCGGCAGCGACCCGCGTCAGGGGCTAACTGACGCCCAGGCTCTGGAACGCCTCAACAGTTACGGACCCAATAAACCCAGCGCCAGCCCCGGGCGCGGCCCCCTGCTGCGTTTTGCAGCCCAGTTCAGCCAACCCCTGGTGCTGGTGCTGATAGGAGCCGGGGCCATCACAGCCTTTCTCGGCGAGTGGCTGGATTCCGGGGTGATCTTTGGCGTGGTAGTCATCAACGCTGCCATTGGTTTTGCACAGGAGGGCAAGGCAGAGGCCGCTCTGGCCTCCCTGGCGCGGGCCATTGCCACCGAAACCACGGTGCTGCGCAATGGCGAAAAGCGCCGCATCGATGCCAGTCAGCTGGTGCCGGGGGATGTGGTACACCTCGCCAGCGGGGACAAGGTGCCCGCAGATCTGCGCCTCGTCGCCAGCAAGGAGCTGCGGGCAGCGGAAGCAGCCCTCACCGGCGAATCCCTGCCAGTAGCCAAGGATCCCCGCTGCCTGGCCAGGGAAACACCCCTGGCAGAGCGCCGCAATATGGCTTATACCGGCACCCTCGTGGTGGCCGGCCAGGGCGCCGGGCTGGTAGTGGCCACTGGCGACGCTACTGAAGCGGGCAACATCTATCGCTTGATAGCCCAGAGCGACCAGCTCGCCACGCCTCTGACGCGCAAAATCAATGACTTTGCCAGCCGCCTGCTGGTCGCCATTCTGGCTCTTGCCGCACTGACCTTTGTAGTGGGCCTGTTGCGCGGCGAAAGCCCTTTCAACATGTTTATGGCGGCGGTGGCACTTGCAGTGGGAGCCATCCCGGAGGGTTTGCCCGCAGTGGTCACGGTGACACTGGCAATGGGTGTGGCGCGCATGGCAAAGCGGCGGGCCATTATCCGCAAGCTGCCAGCTGTGGAAACCCTGGGCAGCACTACGGTGATCTGTTCCGACAAGACCGGCACCCTTACCGAAAACGCCATGACCGTTCGGGAAATCCACACCGGGGGCGACCACTTTCGCGTCAGCGGCGATGGCTACAACCCCTCAGGCAGCATTCAACTGGACAGCACCACCGCCAATCCCGACGGCGCCCTCAGGGAAACCCTGCTGGCGGGAGTGCTCTGCAACGATGCAGGATTGCGCCAGGATGACAACCAGTGGCTGGTCTCCGGCGATCCCACAGAGGCCGCCCTGCTGGTGGCCGCTCGCAAGGGTGATCTCAACGAATCCACCCTGAACCGGGTTTTCCCTCGCCTCGATGAGCTGCCTTTCGATTCGTCCCGCCAGTATATGGCCACGCTCCACGAAATTGAGGGTGCTCGCATTGTCTACATCAAGGGTGCCCTGGAAAAACTGCTGCCCGCCTGTGTCTCCATGCTTGACCGGCAGGGACATGAAACCGCTCTCGACACTGGCGCCATCGAAGCTGCTGCCCAGGCCATGTCCGCCAGCGGCCTGCGGGTTCTTGCCCTCGCCCATTCCCGTTTGGCTCCAGGCCTGGAATTGAAACACCAGGATGTCGCCAGCGGGTTGGTTTTCCTCGGCCTGACAGGGATGATCGATCCGCCCCGCGCCCAGGCCATCGTTGCAGTACAGGCCTGTGACGCCGCCGGCATCCGGGTCAAGATGATCACCGGCGATCACTCCGGCACGGCCATTGCCATTGCCCGCCAGCTGGGGATTGCTGGCGCTGATGCAAAGGCTATCAGTGGCCGGCAGCTGGCGGCACTGGACGATGAGGCCCTGGGTTGCGCTGTGCGCGAGGTGGACATATTTGCCCGGGTGGAACCCGAACAGAAACTGCGTCTGGTCAAGGCCCTGCAGGCAAATGGCGATGTGGTGGCCATGACCGGGGACGGGGTCAACGATGCTCCGGCGTTGAAACAGGCGGATATTGGCATTGCCATGGGGCTGGGCGGCACCGAAGTGGCCAAGGAATCTGCCGACATGGTGCTCACCGATGACAACTTCGCCGCTATCGAGGCCGCCGTGGAAGAAGGCCGCGGCATTTACGACAACCTGATCAAATTCATTACCTGGACTATTCCCACCAATGCCGCCGAGGGGTTGGTGATACTCACCGCCGTATTGCTGGGCACCCCCCTTCCCATCGCGCCGCTGCAAATTCTCTGGATCAACATGACCACCGCGGTTCTGCTTGGCCTGATGCTGGCCTTTGAACCTGCGGAAAATGACATCATGGCGCGGCCGCCACGCCCCCCTGCGATGCCCATACTCGACCGCCAGATCATGCGCCAGGTACTGCTGGTTGCACTCCTCATGCTGACCGGCGCCTTTAGCCTGTTTGAATACAGCCTGCACCAGGGGTTGACCATTGACGCCGCACGCACGGTAGCCGCCAATGTCTTTGTGATGGTGGAAATACTGTACCTTTTCAATTGCCGGTCATTGCGCCATTACCTGTGGCAACTGCCGCCCTTATCCAATCCCTGGGTGTGGTACGGCAGCAGCGCGATGCTGCTCCTGCAAATGGCCTTTACCTACTGGCCTCCCTTCAACCGGGTATTTGGCACAGCGCCCATCCCCTGGCAGATGTGGGCCATCATTTGCAGTTTTGCCCTGTTCAGCGCTGTCCTGGTGGAAATGGATAAAGTGTGGCAACAGCACCGGCATAAGCACTGACAATGACCCCGACCAATCTGGCAATCGAGAGCCGGCAATCGACAGCCGCTGCCACTTTCGCTACCATGCCCGCGTCTTAGGGGAGTAGCCGCCCACCCCGGTTGAGGGAGATGGGGCTTGCGTCAACATACTTGGTTTAGCCTGGTGAAAATTCCGGATTCAAACCATGGTGCAAGCAGCTCCACGCCTGGCAAGACCTTTGACCACACCGCCTTCCGTACGGCCGGAGAGGCTGTGTGGTCATTTGTCCTGATCCGGCCGGGAATTAACCATGAATGCATTTCTGATCTCCACTGGCATCGTCGCACTGGCTGAAATCGGCGACAAAACCCAGTTACTGGCCTTTATCCTCGCTGCCCGCTTTCGCAAACCCCTGCCCATCGTGCTCGGCATCCTCATTGCTACCATTGCCAATCACGCCTTTGCCGGACTCCTCGGCACCTGGCTCACCGCCCTGTTTACGCCACAAAGCCTGCGCTGGGTATTGGGCATATCCTTTATCGCCATGGCTGTGTGGACACTGATTCCCGACAAGTTCGACGAAGACGATGCCAGGCTTACCCACTTCGGGGTGTTTGGCACCACCCTGGTGGCTTTTTTCCTGGCGGAAATGGGCGATAAAACCCAGGTGGCTACGGTGGCGCTGGCCGCCCAGTACAATGCCCTTGTGGCGGTGGTGGCAGGCACAACCCTGGGCATGATGATCGCCAATGTCCCCGCCGTGCTTTTTGGCGACAGGATTGCCCAGCGGATGCCGGTACGACTGGTACACGGCCTCGCCGCAGCAATGTTTGCCGTACTGGGGATTGCCACCCTGCTGGGCGCTGGCGAATCCTTTGGATTCTGAGCATCGGGATGTGCCGGTCAGACGTTGTATCCACCGCAACTCACCAGGTCACAAAATGCCATTACCAGACGGCATTAACATCACCTTATTGAAAGCGAGGAAGGCATCTCATGACAGGGCAAAACCCCGGCTCATCCACCCATATCCACCTCTTTGACCAGGGTAACCTGGCGGCGGAACGGGGCACCCGCACCGTGGTCTGGATCACCCTTGTCGCCATGGTGGTGGAGATCAGCGCTGGCTGGTGGTACAACTCCATGGCCTTGCTGGCGGATGGCTGGCACATGAGTTCCCACGCTGTGGCCATTGGCCTCAGCACCTTTGCCTACGCGGCGGCGCGACGCTATGCCCACGACCCGCGCTTTGCCTTCGGCACCTGGAAGATAGAGGTGCTGGGCGGTTTTGCCAGCGCCGTATTCCTGCTCTGTATTGCGGCGCTGATGGTGGTGGCGTCGGTGGAGCGGCTGATACACCCCGGTGACATCCGCTACCCCGAAGCCATGGCAGTTGCCACCCTGGGGCTTGCGGTGAATGTAGTCTGCGCCCTGGTGCTGTCTACGGCGCACAGCCATGACCAGGATCACCACGGCGATCACGGCCATCAGCACCAGGACCTGAACCTGAAATCCGCCTACATCCATGTATTGGCCGATGCCGCCACCTCCCTGCTCGCCATTGTCGCCCTGGCAGGCGGCTGGTTGTACGGCTGGGGCTGGCTCGACCCGCTGATGGGGATTATCGGCAGCATACTGATTGCCCTGTGGGCGAAGAACCTGTTGCGCGACACGGCCCGAGTGCTGCTCGACCGGGAGATGGATCATCCTGTGGTGCAGGAGATCCGCGAAGTAGTGGAAAACGGCTCTCTGGCCGCGGATACCTACATCACCGACCTGCATGTGTGGCGCGCCGGGCGGCGCAGTTACTACTGTATCCTCACCCTCTTCACCCGCGATGAAACCCTGACACCTTCACAGGTGCGCGAGCGGCTGGCGGAACATGAGGAGATCGTCCACAGCACCATCGAAATACAACGGCCGGAATGAGGCTTTCATAGCAACTCACCCGGCATGGCAATCAGGTCAGTGGCGCCGTAATCGACACCCAGCTGGCTGAGCAATGTCGTCAGCTGGCCACGGTGGTGAATCTGGTGATTGAAGAGATGGGTCATCAACACCGGCAAGGGCAGTGCTTTCGCCTCGCCGCCGGAAATCCGTCTGTAGCTCACCACCCGCGCCAGATCGTCACAGCCAAATTCTGCTACCAGCCGGGTGAGTGACGCATCTGTCAATTGTCGTTCATGGCGCAGTGTGTCGAAGTCGCCATACAACTCCTGATCGAGGGATGTTACGGCAAAGGGTTCTCCGCGAATCCGGCCCAGCCAGACGCGATCGGCCAGAAGGAGGTGGTTGAGGGTACCGTGGATGGAGGCAAAAAATGCGCCCAGATTGCGTTTGCGCTGCTCATCGGTGAGGCTGGCGCAGCTCTCGAACAGGTTATCGTTCATCCAGCTATTGTAGCGGGCCTGGGTCCGCCACAGCTGGAGGGTTGGCTCACTAGCAGACATCTTCACCTCCGTGATCCCTGACTTCTTGCCTGCTGCGGGTCTGTGGCACAGTTACAGCAAGCAGCCAGCTACCTTTGCGCCAGCAGCGACTGCCTTGGCCTCACCGTTTTCCAGTAGCGCTTCTGCCAGTAGGGATCGCTGAGGCTGGAGATCATCACGCCTTTTCTGCTGGAGGTGTGCATAAAACGACCATCCTCCAGGTAGATGCCCACGTGGTTGAGATTGCGGTTAATTCTGAACAGCACCAGGTCGCCGCTTTGCCTGTCGCCGGGTTTGACGCTGGAGCCCATCCGCGCCAGGTCACGGGTGCTGCGTGGCAGCTGGACATTGAAGCGATCGCGGAAGGTCAGATAGACAAGGCCGGAACAGTCAACACCGCTTTTTGACAGCCCGCCCATGCGGTAGGGAACCCCGCGCCATTCACCAAACTGATCGTAGAGGGCAAATCTGACTGCATGCTCATCGCCACCCATGGTGCCCGCACTTTTTTGCGGGCTCTGGGTTGAGCAGGCGGCGAGCCACAGGCAGCAGCTGGCCAGCATCACAATGCGCACTATCCATACTGTTCTCATGCTAGCGCAGCCCGCTTTACCGCCATTTGCCAACCCTGCTCAGAAAGATGTGGCGCCTATGGTAGCGGTATGCAGATAAAAATTGCAAAATTGCGGCCCTGTCATGTCACGGCGCAGCCACAAGCCCGGGCTATCCTCCCTCTAACGACCAGCTGAACGAGTCCTTATGACCAATACCGATATCATCGAAAACCGCACCTTTGACGAAATCAGTGTGGGTGACAGCGCCACCCTGGAAAAGGAGCTGACCTACCGGGACATCAAGCTGTTCGCCATTATGTCGGGCGATGTCAACCCGGCTCATGTGGATGAGGAGTTTGCCCGCGACAGCCGCTTTCAGGAGGTGATCGCCCACGGCATGTGGGGCGGCTCGCTGATTTCCAGTGTACTGGGCACCGACCTGCCCGGACCCGGCGCCATCTACATGAGCCAGTCATTGAAATTCCTGCGTCCCATTGGTGTTGGCGACCATGTGACCGTCTCGGTGACGGTGCGGGAGAAGCACGAGGAGCACCACCGCATCGTCCTGGACTGCCTGGTGGTCAAGGATGGCAACCAGAAGGCCATCTCCGGTGTTGCCGAAGTGATGGCGCCAACCACCAAGATATCGCGCCCGCGCTGGGCGATCCCCGACATCCAGGTGCGCGAACACGCTCTTTTTCAAACCTATATGGAGCGGGCAAGAACCCTGGCAGCGGAGCATGGCCCACTGGTTACTGCCGTGGTCAATCCGGTGGACAAGCTATCGCTGGCATCGGTTGCCGAAGCTGTGCGCCTCAACCTGATCAGACCGCTGCTGATCGGCTCCAGGACCAAGATCCAGGCTGCCGCCGAGGAGGCCGGTATCGACCTGGATGGCTATGAGATCATCAATATCAGCCAGCACCCGGTCGCCGCTGCTGGCAGAGCTGTTGATCTGGCCATCAATACCGAGGTGGACGCCATCCTGCGCGGCAAGCTCACCATCAGCGAGCTGATGGCTCCAGTGGTCAGGAAGGGCACCGGACTGCAGGTTGGCGGCCGGATGAGCCACGCCTTTGTGTTTGATGTGCCGGGCCATAGCGGACCGCTGCTGATCACCGACACCTCGGTGAATATCCGCCCCAATCTCGACCAGAAGCGCGATATCGTCCAGAACGCCATCAACTTTGCCATCTCCCTCGGCATCGAGACTCCCAAAGTGGCCATTCTTTCCGCCCTGGAGACCATTGAACCCCATATCCAGTCAACCCTGGATGCCGCCGCCCTGTGCAAAATGGCGGACCGCGGCCAGATCACCAAAGGGCTGCTGGACGGCCCCCTGACGTTTGATCACGCTATTTCCGTTGACTCGGCCACCATCAAGAATATCCCCTCCAGCGTTGCCGGCCAGGCGGATATCCTCCTGGTGCCGGATATGGAAGCGGGCAATATGCTGGCCAAGCAGATGGAGCACCTGGGGGGAGCCGGTGGCGCCGGTATCGTCCTCGGCGCCCGCGTGCCCATCATGCTGCCGGGCCGCGCCGACAGCATGCAGTCAAGACTGGTGAGTTTTGCCCTGGCGCTGATTCTGCGCGAGCAGCAGGCTCGCGGACTCAGCTAGGGCCTGTTAACACTATTTGGATTGTCGGCGTTGTGCCTAAAAAAGCGCCAATTTATACCCAGAGGGCACACTGGGCGCGACGAGGGTAGTTTGGTTATTCCAAATGAGTGAGGAGCAACGACGAGTGGCGCTTTTTTAGGCGCAACCCGCAGGGCTGGGGCCATTTTTCCGCCCAGCTTCGTTGTCAGTCGTTCACATAGGCCCAGGGCCTGCCCCATGAGCGTAGCGAATGTATTGGGCACTATGCTTCTCTCCTTCCGCCTCGCTGGCCGAAAAAATGGCCTCCAGCGACGATAATTCAAATAGTGTTAACAGGCCCTAGGCGTTCTTCGGGAACGGTCCCGAAGAACGCGACACCTTCAGCCCCACACCAGGGGCAGGTTGCGGGGCTGGATAATCACCCCGGCCTGGGAGCGGATGGGCACATCCGGGTTGAGGCGGAATTCCGGTATTGCCTTGAAAATTTCCTCAAGGGCGATACGCAATTCACGGCGCGCCAGGTGTACACCCAGACAATGGTGCGGGCCGGTGGCAAAGGCCACATGGCTGGGGTTGCGGTCGAGCTGAACCTGATGGGGGTTGTCGTAGGTGGCACCATCGCGTCCGGCCAGGGTGGTGCACATGGCGACCTTTTCGCCCGGCATGATGGTGACGCCCTTGATGGTTTTTTCCTTGATACACACCCGGTAGGTCGTTACTGCGGCAAACACCCGCAGAAACTCCTCCACTGCCATGCGGATTTTGTCCGGATTGGCGCGCAACTCACGCTGGTGTTCGAGATTGGTGGCGAGATGGCGGATGAAATTGCTGCTGTTGGCCGTCACCGTGTCGAGACCGCCAATGTAGAAGTTGAAGGCGTAGCCCAGCAGTTCATCGTCATTGAGCTTGCGGCCATTGACCTCGGCCTTGATGGCAAAGCTGATCAGGTCATCACCCAAGTTGTTCTTGCGCTCGGCGATGACGTCCCGCAGGTAGTTGGCAACATGGCGAATGCCGGTTTGCATCACCTCAAAGTTGCCGTCATTTTGCAGGATCATGTTTTCCCATTCCTGGAATTCTTTCATCCGCTCGCGTGGCAAACCCATCAGATCCAGCACCACTCCGACAGGAAAGGGAAAGGTGAAATCCTCGATAAAATCACTCTCGGTTTTGCCTTTGACATTTTGCAGACATTCCTGAGCGGCTTTGCGCACAAGGTCGTCCATCTTGGCCATTGAACCGGGTGCAAAAACAGGATTGAGCAACTGGCGAAAAAAGGTGTGGTCCGGCGCATCCTGCTCGGCGGGAACCAATGACCAGTTTTCGCCGATCAAACTGGCAAGTGCGGCGAAACCCTTGTTGGAAAAATGCTCGGTATCGTAATAAACCTCGCGCAAATCCTCCTGGCGACGCAACACCCAGCAATGGCCACCCCCTGGCACCATGTCAGGCACAAACGCAATATCCGGCCCCTCGCAGGCAGCGGGGACGATGCGCTCAAAGGGGTTTTCCTCGGTGATGTTGTTACCCACCAAGGGGAAATTCTTTTCAATAAGATGAACGGGTACATGAGCTGGAATGGGGCCTGCATCATGAAGTTTCATGGTCTACCTCCAGAGAAATATCTACAGTCACCCACGCCACAAAGCACCCTCGCAGAAAACGATTTGCAAAGAGCCACTTGGCGGAGCTGCTTATTGTTGTCAGTCAAAAGGCTGTACAGATCCAATAGCCATCACCACAGCACAGGGCGAACACTATAGGTAAGTCGTGGGGGCGAATATGATCTCGGTCAAAGGCCTGGCAAATGCCGGGAGCAGGATTGGGATTGGTTTCGCTATGGCAGCTTGCGGGTCAGGGTGTGGATATAGCGCCCCAGGGAGCGGAACGGCTCTTCGCGGGACAGGCGCAGTTCCAGATCCAGCTGTGAGGCCGGATCTGCCGTACGTTGGGCGGGATCGAGAATATAGTCGTGAAAGCAGCGAATGCCGCTGTGGCACAGCAGCGGCAGGCCCCGCTCCGCCAGCCAGCCGTACACCTGTTGCGGCTGGAGGGGGTAGGTTGGCGTGAGGCTGCCGCGATATCCCCGGTAATCCTCTGCGAGCACTTTTTTGAAATTGGTGCGCAGCAGGTTTTTCATCACCATGCCGTTGACGTTGTAAAAGGTGAGGGACAAAAAGCCCCCTGGTTTGAGTGCCGCCAGCAGGTGGTCGAGCAACATTTCCGGTTCAACCACCCACTCCAGCACCGCGTGGCACAGCACCAGGTCGTAGTGGCCCTGATGGCCTGCACAGTAGTTTTGGATGGAGCTGTGGTGGAGGGCAACCTGCCGGGCCAGTCCGGCAGCGGCGATATTTTCCTCCGCCAGAGCGAGCATGTTGGCGGAAATGTCACACAGGTCGACCCTGTGCCCGTGCTTGGCGAGGGTCAGGGAAAATTGCCCCTGGCCGCCGCCGGCATCAAGGATATGCAGCGGTTGTTTTACTGCTTCAGGACTGTACCCGCCTGCCATCTCTTCGTCCATCAGCACCGCCAGGGCGGGGATTGTCTCGGCAAAATCGCGGCGCAGTACAGCGAGGCGGATATCGCCCTTCAGGCGGTCGTAGACATTGCGGCGAAAGCGCAGGGCGAGATCATCAAAATTGCGGTCGCGATGGGGATCGGCGATTACCCTGACCATGGATTGCAACTACTCCTGAATTCCATGACCCTGACCAAAATCACTGGCGGAGTGGAACATTCGCGCAAAGGCGGTGCCCTTGCGGCAATAATAATCGCTCGCTTGCTGGGCATCAGCTGCCTCCTGGCAGGATTCCTCACTCCAGAAACCCCGCGCTACCCGACTGTAACTGGTTGCGAAGGGATCCTCCTTCACATACAGATCGCGGAATGGATAAAACAGGTACACCAACAACAGGATCAACACAATAAGCACAAATTTCACCGCCAGCACCCTCCTCTCCATGGCCAACGTCCTGGCACTGTGGGTCAGATACCAGATAGCGTTCAGGGTTTCGACAGTAGGATAACTATCCTTTGCTGGCAAGAGGTATGCATTGCCAGAATCCAACGCCAGAGGCCAGACGCGTCAAACTTAAGGCAGAGCTTGTTATTCTGAACGGGGCTTGGGAGCAATTGGCGGATAGGGAAACTGGGTAATGTTGCTGCCCTTGGCGTCGCTGATCTTGCAGGCGCCTTCTTTTTCCACCTCATCAATGCGGATAACGGAATGCAGGGGTATAAAACTGCGCTTAACCGAGGCAAATTCGTTTTTGAGCCTTTCTTCAGCCGGATCGACAATCATCTGGGTGCGCTCGCCAAAGACGAACTCCTCGGCCTCGAGAAAGCCCCAGAGATCGCTCTGGAAGACCTGGCGGGCATAGATTTCGTAAACCTGGCCCTGATTGAGGAAGATGATCTTGTAGATCGGTTCTTTCGCCATGGTGGTGCAATGTGCCTGCTGTGATGAAGCGGGGTTGATAAAAAAGGGGCGCAAGGATACCACAAACGGCTGCAAACCCCATCATCTGTCAGGTGCAATGATTTTCTATGGTAGGTTTTGGCCGCCCCCGTCGCTATAATGGCCGCCCTCCCGCTTTGATCAAATTATGAGCAGCCATGACCGACAAGCCGGTTAAGAAATTACATATCGTCACCCACGGGTGCCAGATGAACGAATACGACTCCGCCCGCATGCGCGACCTGCTGGGTGAGAGCCATCAACTGGTGGCCACCGACGACCCGGCCGAGGCGGATGTCATCCTCCTCAACACCTGCTCGATCCGCGAAAAAGCCCAGGAAAAGGTCTTCCACCAGCTGGGCCGCTGGAAATCCCTCAAGGACAAAAACCCCGGCCTGCTGATCGGTGTCGGCGGTTGCGTGGCCAGCCAGGAGGGCAATGCCATCGCCAAACGCGCCCCCTATGTGGACCTGGTGTTCGGCCCCCAGACCCTGCACCGCCTGCCGGAAATGATCAGCGAGCACCGCAGCGGCAACGGTGTCACCATTGTCGACATCAGCTTTCCCGAGATTGAGAAATTCGACCGCCTGCCGCAACCGGAGGCGGACGGTGTATCCGCTTTTGTCTCGATCATGGAGGGCTGCTCCAAATACTGTACCTTTTGCGTGGTGCCCTATACCCGCGGCGAGGAAGTGAGCCGCCCGGTAGCCGATGTCCTGACGGAAATAGCCCACCTGGCCGCCCAGGGCGTGAAGGAAGTCAACCTGCTGGGGCAGAACGTGAATGCCTACCGCGGCCCCATGCCGGATGGCCGTATCTGTGATTTTGCCGAGCTGCTGCCCTATGTGGCCGCCATTGACGGCATTGGCCGCATCCGCTACACCACCTCTCATCCGGTGGAATTCAGCGAGGCTCTGATCGACACCTACGCTCGCGTACCGGAGCTGGTCAGCCACCTGCACCTGCCGGTACAGAGCGGTTCCGACCGCATCCTCGCCGCCATGAAACGCGGCCACACTGTGCTCGAATACAAGTCGAAAATCCGCAAACTGCGGCAAATCCGCCCCGATATCAGCATTTCCTCCGACTTTATCATCGGCTTCCCCGGCGAATCGGAAAGGGATTTTGACGACACCATGAAACTGATCGGCGAGATCGGCTTTGACAGCTCGTTCAGTTTTATCTACAGCGCTCGCCCCGGCACTCCTGCCGCCGACCTGCCCGACGACACCCCTGAAGCGGTCAAGAAGCAGCGCCTGCAGATTCTCCAGACCCGTATCGAACAGCACGCCATGGCCATCAGTGAACAGATGGTGGGCACCACCCAGCGCCTGCTGGTCAGCGGGATTTCCAAAAAAGACCCCGGCCAGCTCCAGGGCCGCACCGAGAACAACCGGGTGGTGAACTTCCGCAGCGACGACCACAGCCTGATCGGGCAGTTTGTAACGGCCAGGATCACCCAGGCCCTGCCTCATTCCCTGCGCGGCGAGCTGGCCTGAACAGTCTGCAAATGATCTGCAAATAACTGCAACGTCTATGAAATTCAGCCAACACCTGATTATTGGTATAGAAATTCATACCAGGGGTATTTTATCTGTCATCCAAAATGGCTATGCTGCGGCAAAGTGCCATTACCGCGGGGAGCGGTGTAATTCAGATTGAAACCCAGCCTTGATGCCCTCACAGTTATCCTCGAACCCAACGATGCCCGTCGCCTTGCCGATCTTTGCGGCCAGTTTGACCAGCACCTGCGCCAGATCGAGCGCCGCCTCAATATTGAAATCCGCAACCGTGGCAATGTGTTTGCCCTCTACGGCAGTGATGCCAACACACAGGCGGCCGGGAATTTGCTACTCAGTCTCTACCAGGAGACCCGAGGCGATGACATCCTGACCCCCGATACCGTTCACCTTTTCCTGCAACAATCTGACCTGGAGTTGCGCATGGATCAACCAGCCGCCAACAATACCGCCGTCACCGCCACCGGTGCCGTGGCCAGTAATGTGGCCAGCAACGTCGAGAGCTTCACGGTTATCCGCACCAAAAAGGGCAATATCAAGCCCCGCGGCCTTAACCAGCAGCGCTATGTGCGGGCCATCCAGACCCACGATATCAACTTTGGTGTGGGTCCCGCAGGCACCGGCAAAACCTACCTGGCGGTAGCCTGCGCGGTGGAATCCCTGTTGCGCGACGAGGTCGAGCGCATCCTGCTGGTACGTCCGGCGGTGGAAGCGGGGGAAAAGCTCGGCTTTCTGCCCGGCGATCTGTCCCAGAAAGTGGACCCCTACCTGCGTCCCCTCTACGACGCCCTGTACGAAATGCTCGGGGTGGAAACCGTGGGCAAGCTGATCGAGCGCGGTGTCATCGAAGTGGCGCCCCTGGCCTATATGCGCGGCCGCACCCTCAACAACTCCTATATCATTCTCGACGAGAGCCAGAACACCACCCGCGAACAGATGAAGATGTTCCTCACCCGTATCGGCTTTGGCTCCACGGCAGTGATTACCGGCGACATGACCCAGATCGACCTGCCGCGCGGCACCCATTCCGGCCTGGCCCACGTCTGCGAGGTGCTCAGGGATGTGACGGGTATTGCCTTCACCTTCTTCGAATCGAAGGATGTGGTGCGCCATCCGCTGGTACAGCAGATTGTCGATGCCTACCAGTCACACGAAGACAGCCACAGCAAGCCATGACCATCACCCTCGACATCGACAACGCCAGCGGCGACGACGAGGTTCCCGACCCGTCGACCATGCACTGCTGGGTAACAGCAGTGCTGCAACAGACCATGCCCGACGCCGAACTGGCGGTACGGATTGTTGACGAGGAAGAGAGCGCCCGCTTCAACAGCCTCTACCGGCACAAATCCGGCCCCACCAATGTGCTCTCCTTTCCCGCCGATTTGCCCGACGAAATCGACCTTCCCCTGCTCGGCGACCTGGTGATTTGCGCCCCGGTAGTGGCGCGCGAAGCACTGGAGCAGGACAAAACCCTGGCTGCCCACTGGGCCCATATGCTGGTACACGGCACCCTGCATTTGCTGGGCTACGATCATATCGACAATAACGACGCCGACGAGATGGAAGCGCTGGAAACCCGCATTATCACCGGCCTGGGCTTTCCGCCCCCCTATGAAACCCCCGAGACCGCTGCACACACGGAGTACGACGAGAAACAATCATGAGCGAGGAAGATCATCAAGGCCAGGACAAGTCCTGGCTGGAAAGGCTGACCCAGGCCTTTTCATTTGAGCCCAAGACCACCGAAGATGTGGTCGAAATCCTGCGGGTGGCCCACACCAACAAGATCATCGACAACGATGCCCTGGAAATCATGGAGGGGGCGCTCCACGTCTCCGACCAGCAGGTCCGGGAAATCATGGTGCCGCGCTCGCAAATGGTCATGATCCGTCAGGATGCCAGTCTCGATGAAGTGCTCAACATAGCCACCGAGTCCAACCATTCGCGCTTTCCGGTGACCGGGGAATCCACCGACGACGTCAAGGGCATCCTGCTCGCCAAGGACCTGCTGCAAGTGGCCTGTCGCGGCGAGACCGCCTTCAACCTGTGCGACTTTGTCCGCCCCGCCAATATCATCCCGGAAAGCAAGCGCCTCAATGTGCTGCTGCGGGATTTCCGCGAAAAGCGCTACCACATGGCCGTGGTGGTGGACGAATACGGCGGCATTGCCGGGCTGGTGACCATTGAGGATGTGCTGGAAGAAATTGTCGGCGATATTGAGGATGAAACCGACGACGCCGAACAGGAAATGATTCAGCAGGTAGCAGAAGATCGCTACCTGGTGGCCGCTCTCACCCCGGTGGAAGAGTTCAACGAGTATTTCGACAGCGGGCTGAGCGAGGAGGAATTCGACACGATTGGCGGCATTCTGCTGCAGGCCTTCGGCCAGTTTCCCGAGGTGGGTGAAAGCATCGCCATCGACGACCTGACCTTTACCGTCAAGGATGGCGACAAGCGCCAGATCCGTCAGGTAGAAGTGGCAGTCAACCCGTCCCCCAGGCTCTGAGCCGGTGCTCCCCCCCCGGCAGATCCGAATCGGCTGGCGCCTGTTGGCCCTGCTGGCTGGCGCCCTCTATCCGCTGGCCCTGGCACCCTTCGATCTGCCCCTGTTTGGCATTGTGTCGGCAGCTGCACTCTGCGCACTGCTGAAAGACACCAGCCCGCGTGAAACCTTCCTGCGCTGCCTGGCCTATGCGCTTGGGCTGTTTGGCGTCGGCGCTTCCTGGGTCTATGTCAGCATTCATGTCTATGGCCAGGCGCCACCGCCGCTCGCCGCCCTGCTGACAGCGCTGTTCGTTATCACCCTGGCGCTGAGCATGGCACTGCCCTTTACTCTCTACGGCACGCTGCTACGCAAAAACAACCCCCTTGTGGTCCTGTTCGCCTTTCCGTCCTTCTGGGTTCTCGCGGAGTGGTTGCGCGGCTGGCTGTTTACCGGTTTCCCATGGCTTTACCTGGGCAACAGCCATGTCGATACCTGGCTGGCGGGCTGGGCGCCGATCGGTGGCGTACTGGCCCTCAGCTGGATGGCGGCGTTCAGCGCCGCAGCCCTGGCCCAGGCGGGCAATCTTCGCCATCGCCCTTCCGGCTTTGCTGCGGGCATTCTGCTCACCTGCCTGCTGTGGCTCTGGGGTTCAACCCTGGCAGAAAAGCAGTGGACAGAGCCGAGCAAAAGCACCCTCAGCGTCGCCCTGCTGCAACCGGCACTGCCCCTTGAGCAAAAGTGGGACCAGAACGCCCTGTCGAACATCCTGGATATTTACGCGGAAGACACCGAAAAGCTCTGGGCCAACGACCTGGTTGTCTGGCCGGAATCCGCCATACCGGAATTGCGCCATCGCGTTGACCATTACCTCAACTGGATGGACGAGCGCGCTAGCCAACAGGGCAGCACCCTGATCACCGGCATCCCCACCCAGCAGGGTTCCACACTCTTCAACTCGGTGATTGTGCTGGGCGAGGGTTCGGGGATTTACCACAAGCGCCATCTGGTGCCCTTCGGCGAGTACGTACCCCTCGAGCAACTGCTGCGCGGCACCATCCGCTTTTTTGACCTGCCCATGTCGGCCTTTAGCGGCGGCGCCGATCAGCAGCCGCTGCTGCGTGTTGGCAATCACACTATCGCCACCGCCATCTGCTATGAAATTGTCTACCAGGACCTGGTGGCAAGCACTGCGGCTGATGCCGACATCCTCCTCACCGTCAGCAACGATACCTGGTTCGGCACCTCCATCGGCCCCCACCAGCACTTCCAGATGGCGCGCCTGCGAGCCCTGGAAAACGCCAAGCCCCTGTTGCGCGGCACCAACGACGGCATCACCGCCCTGATCGACAGTCGCGGTGTGGTGCAGGCGCAACTGCCCCAGTTCGAGCGCGCGGTATTGAGCGGCGAAATTACCCCCCGCACCGGCAGCACCCCCTTTAACCGCTTTGGTTCATGGCCGGTGGTGCTGTGGAGTTGGGTGATGGTGTTGCTGCTTCTTTGGGTCGGACGTAGGAAGTCTGAAGTCTGAAGTCTGAAGTCTGAAGTCTGAAGTCTGAAGTCGGACGCCAAGACATCCTTGCCGAAAACCGTAGCGCGGATCGTCACGATCGAGCATTGAACCCCGATCATTGTCAGTTAGTTTTCGATCAGGTTTTTGTCTTAGCTTTTGCGTCAGACTTCCGACGTCAGACCAGACTGCACATGCAATGTGCAGCACCACCAGCTTTCCCCTATAATCCGCCACCTGCCCATTCACTCACACAAGCATTCAGCCAATGGAAGAACATTACCACCCGGAAACCATCGAGCGGGACGTACAGCAGTTCTGGCGCGACAACCAGTCCTTCAAGGTCAGCACTGACCCCGAGAAGGAAAAATACTACTGTCTCGCCATGTTTCCCTATCCCAGCGGCAAGCTGCATATGGGTCATGTGCGCAACTACACCATTGCCGATGTGATCAGCCGCTTCCAGCGCATGCAGGGTAAAAATGTGTTGCAGCCCATGGGCTGGGATGCCTTTGGCCTGCCCGCCGAGAACGCCGCCATCAACAACAACACGGCGCCTGCACCCTGGACCTACAGCAATATCGATTACATGAAAGGCCAGCTCAACTCGCTGGGCTTCGCCTACGACTGGAGTCGTGAACTGGCCACCTGCCAGCCCGACTACTACCGCTGGGAGCAGTGGTTCTTCACCCGCCTTTACGAAAAGGGCCTGGTCTACAAGAAAATGGCCACTGTGAACTGGGACCCGGTGGACCAGACCGTGCTGGCCAATGAGCAGGTCATCGACGGTCGCGGCTGGCGCTCCGGCGAACTGGTGGAGCGCAAGGAAATTCCCCAGTGGTTTATCAAGATCACCGACTACGCCGAAGAACTGCTCAGCGATCTCGACAAGCTTGAACAGTGGCCCGAGCAGGTGCGCACCATGCAGCGCAACTGGATTGGCAAGAGTCGCGGCGTGGAGATCACCTTCGATCTAGCCACACCCGTGGCGGGCATCGAGCGTTTTGACGTCTACACCACCAGGCCCGACACACTGATGGGCGTCACCTACATGACCCTCGCCGCCGAGCACCCCATCTGTCTGGCGCTGGCGGAAAGCAATCCCGACCTCAAGGCCTATATCGCCAGCTGCAAAAAACAGGCGGTCAATGAAGCCACCATGGCCACCATGGCAAAAACCGGCATGGCCCTGGGCGTTGACGCCATTCACCCCCTCAGCGGCGAAAAAGTCCCGGTGTGGGTGGGCAACTATGTGCTGATGGATTACGGCTCCGGCGCAGTGATGGCGGTCCCCGCCCACGACCAGCGCGACTGGGAGTTTGCCCAGCACTATCAGTTGCCTGTTGCACAGGTGGTTGCGCCCAGCGGGAATGAATCTTGTGACATCAAGGCAGAAGCCTTTGTCATCAAGGGAATACTGGTCAACTCCGGCAAAGATTTTGACGGCCTGGGTTTTGACGCTGCATTTGATGCCATTGCCACCAGGCTTGCTGCCGCCGGCAAGGGCCGCGTCACCACCAACTTCCGCCTGCGCGACTGGGGCGTATCGCGCCAGCGCTACTGGGGCGCGCCCATCCCCATGCTCTACAACCAGGACGGTCTGGAAATCCCGGTGCCCGCCCACAAGCTGCCGGTGCTACTGCCCGAAGATGTGCAGATGGACGGTGTGCAATCCCCCATCAAGGCCGACCTGGCGTGGCGCAAGGATGAACTCGACGGCCAGGCCGTGGAGCGCGAGACAGACACCTTCGACACCTTTATGGAGTCGTCCTGGTACTACGCCCGCTTCACCTGCCCGGACTATACCGATGGCATGCTCGACAAGACCGCCGCCGATTACTGGCTGCCGGTAGACCAGTATGTGGGCGGCATCGAGCACGCCATCCTGCACCTGCTGTACGCGCGGTTTTTCCACAAGCTGATGCGCGACGAGGGATTGCTGTCCTGCGACGAACCTTTCACCCGCCTGCTGTGCCAGGGCATGGTGCTCAAGGACGGCATCAAGATGTCCAAATCCAAGGGCAACACCGTCGACCCCCAGGCCCTGATCGACCAGTACGGCGCCGACACGGTACGCCTGTTCACCATGTTTGCCGCGCCGCCGGAGCAGTCCCTGGAGTGGTCCGACGAAGGCGTGGCGGGCAGTCACCGCTTCCTGCGCAAGCTGTGGAAAGCGGTTGCCACCCATCTTGAAAAAGCCGCGGTCGCTGGCGTTCCGGCCCTTGATGGCAACGCCCTGCAAGGGCCGTTGCGCGACCTGCGCCGCAAGACCCACGAGACGATTGCCAAGGTGGGCAACGATTACGGCCAGCGCCAGACCTTCAACACCGCCATCGCTGCGGTGATGGAATTGCTGAACGAAGTTAACCGCCTCGACAACAGTGCGGGCCAGACCCTTGCCGTGGAGCGCGAAGCACTGGAAGCGGCGGTGCTGCTGCTCGCTCCCATCGTGCCCCATATCAGCCATCGCCTGTGGCAGGCCCTGGGCCATCAAAGCGCCGTCATCGACGCTCCCTGGCCGGCAGTGGACAGCGCTGCCCTGCTGCGCGATTCCATCCCCATGGTGGTGCAGGTCAACGGCAAGGTGCGCGCCCAGCTCGATGTGGCGGTGGATATGCCCCAGGCCGAGATCGAAGCACTGGCGCTGGCGGAGGAAAACGTGCAACGCTTTATCGATGGGCTCAGTGTCCGTAAAGTGATTGTCGTTGCGAAAAAACTTGTGAATATCGTTGCCAACTAGGGCCTGTTGACACTATGAAACATCGATTCCGGATTGCCTGCCTGACCCTCGCCGCCGCCCTCGCCCTCAGCGCCTGTGGCTGGCAGCTGCGGGGCGAGGGAATGATTCCCGACGGGCTGACTACACTCCATATCAGCAGCCGCGACCCTCACAGCCCCCTGGTGACGGAACTCACCCGCACCCTCAAATCCGCCAATGTGGCAGTGGCCAATAGCGCAACCGAGGCCCCCTATACCCTGGTCATTGCCGCGCAACGCAGCGGCGTGCGCACCGCCACAGTCAACGCCAATGCCCGCATATCGGAGCAGGAGTTGCGCGAGGAAGTGGAGTTCCTGATTCTCGACCGCGACGGCGCAACCCTGCTGCCGCGCTCAACCGTGGTGGTGGAGCGGGTGTTTGAGTACAACGAAAATAACGTGCTGGCTACCCGCGACGAGGAACAGCTGATCCGCAGCGAAATGCGCCGCGACCTGGTATCCCAGATACTCAACCGTCTGCGCCAGTTCGAGGACGTGCCCGGTGCGCCTGCGCCCTGAACAGCTTGGCCAGCACCTCGAGGGCAAGCTGGCGCCCGTCTACCTGGTGTGCGGTGATGAGCCGCTGCTGATCCAGGAATCCGCCGACGCCATCCGCGCCGCCGCCCGCGCCAACGGTTTTACCGAGCGCGAGCTGTTCCATGCCGACGCCGGGTTTGACTGGCAGCAGGTGCTGTCGGAAGCCAACGCCCTCTCCCTTTTTGCCCAGCGCAAGATCCTCGAAGTGCGTATCGCCAGTGGCAAGCCCGGCGACAAGGGTTCCGCTGCCATTCAGGAGTACTGCAACAACCCCAGCCCCGACAACCTGTTGCTGGTGATCACCCCCAAACTCGACGCCAGCACCCAGCGCGGCAAATGGGTAAAGGCACTCGACGACACTGGCGCCATGATCCAGGTGTGGCCGGTGGAAGCCCGGCAGATGGCCGGCTGGATCAGCCAGCGCCTGAAACAGGCGGGGGTTCACGCCAACCGGGCCGCTGTCGATATCCTCGCCGATCGGGTGGAGGGCAACCTGCTGGCCGCTGTGCAGGAGATCGAAAAGCTCAAACTGCTGGCCAGCGACGGCGAAATTGATGAAGCCACCATGTCCACGGTGGTGGCCGACAGCGCCCGCTACAGCGTTTTCACCCTGGTGGACAAGGTGCTCGAGGGAGATCCCCAGGGGGCGGCCAAAAACCTGCGCGGGCTGCGCGAAGATGGCACCGATGCGATTGTTATCCTCTGGGCCCTGGCGCGGGAGCTGCGCACCCTCATCGCCATCCAGGAAAGTGGCCACAGCAGTGATGCCATCCTGAAAAAACACGGTGTCTGGGACAAGCGCCAGCCCCTTGTCAAAAGCGCCCTGCGGCGCCTGCGCCTCGGCCATCTGCGCCTGCTGCTGCGCCAGGGTGCAGCCCTCGACCGCGCCATCAAGGGCATGCGCAAAAGCGATCCCTGGGAAGACCTGGCCTCCCTGGTGCTGAGCTTTGCCGGCAACCCCACCCTGACGCCGCGCAATACCCGCCTCGCCATCAGCGAGTGAATATTTGTCCTCAATGAAGTCTGACGCATAAGCGGACCTGTCTTGACCTCAGGCCGTATATACTGAATCCACCATCACGGGGGAATACCATGGAAGAAAAACGCAGCGCGAGCGCCCTGGTACTGGGCGTCTTTATTTTTGCCGGCCTGGCCACCCTGGGCTACCTGCTGGGCAAGGCAGCCATCGACTTTCGCCAGTATGAGCGCAGCGTCACGGTCAAGGGCCTGGCGGAGCGTGAGTTTCCCGCCGATGTCGTGATCTGGCCGCTGCAGTTCACCGAGGCCAGCAACAATCTCGAGCAGCTCTATACCCGGCTTGAACAGAACACCGCCAGCATCAAGGCATTCCTCCGTGAACGGGGTGTACAGGCCAGTGAAATTTCCGTATCGCCACCGGCGATCACCGACAAGTCGGCCCAGGCCTACAACAGCGGCGGCAACTCAGAATTCCGCTATACCGCCACCCAGGCGGTGACTGTCTATTCAACCAATGTGGATACCGTCCGCCCGCTGATGAACGAACTGGCAACCCTCGGCAAGCAGGGCATTGTGTTCACCGGCAATGACTACCAGGCGCGCACCGAATACCTGTTCAACAGCCTCAACGATATCAAGCCTGCCATGATCGAGGAGGCCACCACCATGGCGCGGGAAGTGGCGGAGAAATTCGCCGCCGACTCCAACAGCCGCCTGGGCAAGATCAAGAACGCCAGTCAGGGCCAGTTCACCATCAGCGACCGCGACAGCAATAACCCGCATATCAAAAACGTGCGGGTGGTATCCACCGTGGAATACTATCTGTCCGACTGAGATCTGCCGTTCGCTGAATGCCATCGGCTTGTGCGGGGCCATGGCATGCAGCGAGGAGCAGTTCAGCCCACCGGTTTTTCGCCAACCCAGGTGACCCGGTAAAGGTCGCGACGGCGGTCCAGGTAATTGCGCACCGAGCCCTCGTTCTGTAGCTGGTTGAGTTTTTGCAGGTCGAGATCGACGATCAGGGTCATCTCGGTATTGGGCGTGGTCTCGGCGACAATGGCGTCGTGGGGAAAGGCGAAATCCGAGGGCGAGAACACCGCACCCTGGGCGTACTGGATATCGACGTTATCCACCTTGGGCAGGTTGCCGGTGCTGCCAGTAATCACCACGTAACACTCGTTCTCGATAGCCCGCGCCTGGGAACAGCGCCGCACCCGCAGGTAACCGTTTTTGGTGTCGGTCCAGAACGGCACAAAGAGAATTTTTACATCCTCCTCCGACAACAGCCGCGCCAGCTCGGGAAACTCCACGTCGTAACAGATCAGGATACCGATCCTGCCAAAATCGGTATCGAAGGATTGCAGCACATCGCCGCCCTGCATGATCCAGTCCTTCTTCTCGTGGGGCGTGGGGTGGATCTTCAGCTGACGATCGAGGGTACCGTCGCGGCGGCACAGGTAGCTGACATTGTAGAGTTCGTCATCCTCGACGATGGGCATAGACCCGGCAATGATATTGATGTTGTAACTCACGGCCAGACGGGAAATCTCGGCGCAGATCTGCTCGGTAAAGGTGGCCAGGTACCAGATGGCATCGATCGAGTTCTGGTGCTCCTCCAGCCCCATCAGCGGCGCATTGAAAAACTCGGGGAACAGCGCCACATCACACTTGTAGTCGGACAGCGCGTCGACAAAATACTCCACCTGCTGGAGCAGTTCTTCCACATTCTGGAAGGAGCGCATCTGCCACTGCACACAACCCACCCGTGCGGTTTTCTTGCGGGCGCCGATCAGTTTGGGGTCGCTGGGGTTGTAGTAAATATTGTGCCACTGCAACAGGGTGGCATAGCCTTTTGACTGCTTGTCCTCCGGCAGGTAGGCACTCAATACGCGCCGCACCTCAAAGTCATTGGAGAGCTGGAAGGTCAGGGTCGGGTCGTAAATATCCTTGCTTTTGACCTGCTCGATATACTCAAACGGGGTCAGCTCATGGGCATATTTCTGGTAGTTGGGAATGCGCCCGCCAGCGATGATGGACTTCAGGTTGAGATTGCGGCACAGCTCCTTGCGGGCTTCGTAGAGACGGCGCCCCAGGCGCAGGCCGTGGTACTCGGGATCGACAAACACATCCACACCGTAGAGCACATCGCCGTTGGGATCGTGGGTGGTGAGATAGGCGTCGCCAGTAATTTCCTCGTAGGTGTGCTGGTCGCCGAACTGGCCGTAATCGACAATCACCGCAAAGGCCGCAGCCACCACCCGGCCACTGTCTTCGATACAGATCTGTCCCTCGGGAAACATGGCGAGCTGGGCCATAAATTTCTTCCGCGTCCAGGGGCCGCCCACCTGCGCGTACACCACAGCCATGATCGCCTTGATGTCGTCATAATCCTCCGCCACCACATGGCGCAGTTTGAAATGGTGTTCGGCGCCGCTGTCGTCGGCGCTGATCTTGTCGTTCACTGGTTCCATTCAATATCTCCGCAAATTGCCTTGGGTGGTGTTCATCATAACGGCCTGTGCCAGCGGTAGCGAGATTTACACCGCTGGTCAGTGCGACGGCCACTGTCAAAGAACTGACATTTTCCCGACCTAAGCTTGCGCCATCCTCCGCGTTGACTGGAAACTGCACATGAACACCACCAAGACCGAGCAAAAAGCTATTACCGACGGGATTCTCGCCGATCTGTTCTGGAAGCTGCGGCTGCAAATGGAATCCCACAACGGCACCACCCTCGATATCCACCGCCTGCGCAAGGATACCCAGTACCGCGACAGCGCACTGAGCCAGGCAACCGCCAGCGGTGACAGGGAGCTCAAAGCCCTGGCGACGGCAATCCGCCAACGTCTTGTCCAGTTGAGCAGTGACAGCACCCGCAGTGAGCGAGACAGCGCACCCACCTCCCGTTTCGCTGCGCTGGCTGCAGCCGGTGCAGCAGTGGTTGTGCTGATAGTAGCGGCTTTTTTCCTGCTGCCACTGAATCCCGACAGCGCGCCGGAAATGCCCCTCACTAGCAGCGCAGCAAAGGCACGCAGCGGTGATGACAAGGCTAATCCCGTGGCCGCACCGCGCACCCTGTTCCGTATCCACGGCTCCAACACGGTCGGCGAAAAGCTGGCACCGGCCCTGGTCAAGGAATATCTGGGTTCAATTGGCGCCACGGATATCGCCATTCGCACCACTGAAACCAGTGTGGAGAATTACATTACCGCCCTTCTCAAGGGCGAGCCGGTGCAGGTTGAAATGCACGCTCACGGCTCCACCACCGCGTTTGTGGACCTGGCCGCGGGCAGCACCGATATCGGTATGTCGTCGCGCAGGATCAAAAGCGAAGAGGTGGAGGAGCTCAAACCCACACTCGGCGACCTCAGCAAGCTCAGCGCCGAACACATCCTCGCCCTCGACGGGCTGGCGGTGATTGCCCATCCGGCCCTGCCCTTTGATGAACTTGACGCCAGCACCATCGCGCGCCTGTTTGCCGGGGAAATCACCAACTGGCAGGAGGTTGGCGGCCCGGACCTGGCGGTTCAGGTCATGGCCCGCGACGACAACTCCGGTACCTGGGACTCGTTCCTGTCCATGGTCCTCAAACCCCAGGGCAAGCAACTGGCCGCCAATGCCGGACGCTATGAATCCAGCCAGGAACTGTCGGATACCGTCGCCGCCACCGAGGGGGCCATCGGTTTTATCGGCTTGCCCTATGTGCGCCAGGCCAAACTGGTGGCTGTATCCGACAGCGAAGACGCCCTCGCAGTGCTGCCCAATCCGTTTACCGTGAGCACCGAGGATTACCCCCTGGCGCGCCGCCTCTACCTGTACCTGCCCAGCCGCGCCGCCAATCTCGAAGCGCGGCGTTTTGTCGAATTCGCCCTGGCCGAAGCCGGTCAGCAGGTAGTCAACAGCGTTGGCCTGGTGTCCCAGAACATCACCACCAGCAAGCCGGTGCCGCTGCCGGACATGCCGCCGCGCTACGCCGAAGTGACCGGCGAAGCCGAGCGTCTGTCCCTCAACTTCCGCTTTGAATTTGGCAGCGACAGTCTCGATAACAAGGGCCAGCGCGACATCCAGCGTCTGGTGAGCTACCTGCTGGACAACCCCGGTCGCCGGGTCATGTTGCTGGGCTTTACTGACAGCGTTGGCAACCCCACCACCAACCTCGAATTGTCACAAACCCGCGCTGAACTGGTGAGCCGCCAGTTTATGAAATCCGGGGTATTTCCCTCCCTGGTGGCGGGCTTCGGCGATGCCGTGCCGGTGGCCTCCAATGACACCGAGGAAGGCCGCAACCGCAACCGCCGGGTTGAGGTCTGGGTTATCTGAGTTTTCAGGCCTGGCCCGCAAGCTGGCAACAAACAATGCCGACACTTGAGGTCGGCATTGTTTGTTGTGGGGGTTAATAGACCATAATAGCGTCACACCCCTGCCCGTGCCCTGCCCCATGGATAACGAATACAGCCTGCTGCTCGACCACTTTGCCAATATCGGTCTCGCCCTCGCACTGGGTCTGCTGGTGGGCAGTGAACGTGGCTGGCGCGAACGGGGCCAGGCCGAGGGCACTCGCGTTGCCGGGATTCGCACTTTCACCCTGGTGGCACTGCTCGGCGCAGTGGTGGCCGCCGGAGCCGGTGCCCTGCCGCTGCTTCACCGCTGGCTGATCTCCAGCCTCGTTTTTTTGCCCCTGGCGCTGCTGCTGATCGTCGGGTTCCACCAGTCGGCACAGCACAACGGCAATGTCAGTATCACCAGCTCGACCGCCGCCCTGCTGACCTACTGGCTGGGGGTCCTGCCCGCCTTTGACATGGCTCTGCCAGCCGCAGCCTGCGCAGTGGTCATCGCCCTATTGCTGCATCTCAAGGAAACACTGCACCGCCTGCTGACCGTACTGGATGAGGGCGAACTGCTGGGGGCGCTGCAGTTCCTGCTGGTATCGGTGGTGTTCCTGCCGCTGTTGCCCAACCGGGGATTTGGCCCCTGGCAAGCCCTCAACCCCTATCAGCTGTGGTGGATGGTGGTGCTGATCTCGGGCCTGTCGCTGCTGGGCTACTTTGCCATGCGCATCAGCGGCCCTCGCAAGGGAGTGCTGCTGACATCCCTGACCGGCGGCCTGGTGTCGTCCACGGCTGTCACCCTCAGCCTGTCGCGCATGCACGCCGGGATCCGCAACCCGTCGATGGTTGCGGCCGGTATCCTGCTGGCTTGCGCCACCATGTTTGCCCGTGTCCTGGTAGTGGTTGCGGTGCTGAATGCCGGCCTGGTGATGCCCCTGCTGTTACCCATCGGGATTGGGATTGTGACCCTGCTGGTGGCGGGATGGCTGCTGTGGCGCACCGGCGACCATAGCAGTGCGGGCAACAACCCCGAGGTGCACAACCCCTTTCAGTTGATTCCGGCCCTGCAATTTGCTGCCCTGCTGGCCCTGGTAATGCTGGCGGCAGAGGCTCTCCAGCACTGGTTTGGCACTAGCGGACTCTATGCGCTGTCGGTCTTCACCGGACTGGCCGATGTGGACGCCATTGTGCTGTCACTCAGTCCCAAGGCTGGAGGTGCTCTGGCGCAAACCGTCGTGGTGCTGTGCATCACTCTGGCGGCTGCCACGAATACAGTAATGAAGGGGCTCTACTGCAGGGTTATCGCCGGGCCAGAGGTGGGCTGGAAGGTGCTGGGGCCGACCCTGTTGAGCGCGGCTCTGGTGCTGGCAGCTGCGCTGGCGGCATCGACATTCAACCTGTAGCAGCGTTGATCAGTACGCTATCCCCCACCCTGATCTCCCCGGCCGCCACAACCCGGCAACAGACGCCGCCGCGCCAATCCGGCGCAAGGGCATTTTTCAGTCCCGGCAGGGCATCGTCCATGCGCTGGCAGGGGTCGGTTTCGCGGCTGATCTGCAACTTCACCGCACCGATACAGAGGATCTTGCCCACATCCAGGGCGGAAAATTCCAGGCCGCGCACCAGCAGGTTGGCGCGGCGGGTGAGCCACGGCAGCGTCTGGCCGACCTCACTGCAGGCGCGCAGCCACGCCTCCTCGCTGAGCACTGTCACCTGGCGTTTGCCCGGCTTGCCGCGAAAATCACCGGCCAGCCCCCGCGCCAGGGATATTTCGCACTCCTGCAACGCCTGCATGGGCGCGCGGGATTTCTTTCTGATGGCGATGCCAGCCAGTTCCACCATTGTTCGATCTTCCAGTCGCAAATCAGGACGCAAAGTCTAACCCGGTTATCTGCCTCTGGCATTCACCAGCCGCCATCGAATTTACTGTGGCAATGCATACAATGGTGTTCAGGATAGACACAATCCAGGCAAGCGTAGGGAGAAACCAAAACCATGAGCATCACCATGGGTGGCGCAGGTTATTTTGTGAAGGGCTTCAGACTCCTGTGGCAGCCGCGAATCCGCCCTTTTGTGGTCATACCACTGCTGGTCAACATCCTCCTGTTTGCCGTGCTGACCACCGTGCTGATCAACCAGTTCGATGCGCTGCTGACCTGGCTGACAGCACAGCTCGGGGACTGGCTTGAATGGATACTGTGGCTGCTATGGCTGATCGTCGGGGCCCTGTGGCTGCTGGTGTACGGTTTCAGTTTTGCCATGATCAGCAACCTGATCGCAGCGCCGTTTTACGGCTTGCTGGCAGAACAGGTGGAACTGCATCTGCGCGGCCAGGGACAGAGTGAAGCGCTGACGTTAAGGTCCCTGCTGGCGCTCACCGGGCGCACACTGGTGCGGGAGGTGCAAAAACTCCTGTATTTTCTCCCGCGCCTGCTGCTGGTAGTGCTGCTCTCGCTGATCCTCTACTTCATACCCGGCATAGGCCTGCTGGTGCCCGGTCTCTACTTTCTCTGGGGCGCGTGGTCCCTGGCGCTGCAAAACAGCGACTTTGCCGCTGACAACAACCAGCTTTCCTTTGCTCACTTGCGCCGCCGCTGTGCCCGGCAGCGGGGGTTATCCCTGTCTTTCGGGGCCGTAGCCATGCTGGCATCCTCCACGCCATTGTTGAATCTGCTGGCAGTGCCCGCTGCCGTGGCCGGTGCGACAGCACTGTGGGTGGAGCGCCTGGCGGATGATGTGAGGCAGGTAAAGTGAATCGACAGCTTGCCATGGGGGCCTTTGAATAATCGCCCCCTTTGCGCCGCGCCGTGGTTTTCTGTTTAATTGGACTCCACGTGAATAACAATTTTTCATCGAGCAGCCATCCATGCCCACTCTTCCCCTCAAGCCCGACAGCGCTTTCAGCCCCGTACAAATGGCTGAATTTCTGATCAGCGCCAAAGTCCCCATGCGCCTTGCCTGCAACGGCAGCAACGGTTTTCCGCTGGTGGCTTCCCACTGGTATCAGTACCAAGACGGGTTGCTGTACCTGGCCATTCACAGCAAGTCCCATGTTGCTGCCCTGCTGCACAAGAACCCCAACTGTGGTTTCGAAATCGCTGCCGATACGGCCCCCTATCGGGGTGTGCGCGGTCAGGGTACGGTCAGCCTTGGCCGCGAGGGCGCGGGGGCACAGCTGGAAGGGCTTATCCTGCGTTATCTGGGCAGCACTGACAGCAAACTGGCGCGCTGGCTGCTGAGCCGTGCCAGCGAGGAGTACCTGGTGTGCATCACGCCCACCTGGATTACCAGCTGGGATTACAGCGAGCGCATGGATAGCTAGGACTTTAGTTCGAGTATTGATTGTGGCGAAACTTCAAACCTTTTACCCTGCAGACCACCACTCCTGAGGCGCAACCATGGCGATTTCGACTTTTCTTATCCTCGGTGTCCTGCTGCTGATCGCCGGCTTCGGCGTGGTGATTTACAACAATCTGGTGGCTCTCAAGCACCGGGTTGCCAAGGCTTGGTCGAATATCGATATTCTCCTCAAGCAGCGTCACGATGAGCTGCCCAAGCTGGTAGAAACCTGCAAGCAGTACATGACCTATGAGCAGGAAACCCTGGAGCGCATCATCCAGGCCCGCAGCTCGGTCGCCAGCGCCCGCGAGAGCCAGGACATCGACGCCCTCGGCAAGGCCGAAGCCAGTCTGCGGGCGGGGCTGGGGCAGCTGTTTGCCCTGGCGGAAAACTACCCGGAACTCAAGGCCAACGATTCTTTCCAGCACCTGCAGGCGCGCATCAGCGAACTCGAAAACGGCATTGCCGACCGCCGCGAGCTCTACAACGATGCCGTCAACCTCAACAATATCCGCATTGAACAATTCCCCGACCTGCTGGTGGCCCGCGCTTTCAGCTTCAAACCCTTTACCCTGCTGGAATTCAGCGAGGAAGAACTCCAGGACCACAGCATCAAAACCCTGTTTAACCGCTGATAATGCCCGCTTGACGGTCAGCGGCTAACAGCATGGACGAGTTTTTCTGTAGTGCCTGTATCGCCGCCATGCCCGCAGGGAAGTTTTATCCGGCGCTGGTGTTGGCGGTATTGGCCACACTATTCGGCTTTCTCAAAGGGCTCCGCTATCTGTTCAAGGCGCGACTGATCGAGGATATGCCCACCTCCCGCATCCGCTCTGCCAGCCAGGGTTATACCGAGTTGACGGGACTCGCCCTGTTGCGTGGCGAGCCGCTCCGCGCTCCGCTGACCGGCAAGCCCTGCCTGTGGTGGCGCTACACCATTGAACGCCTGCAAGAACCCGGCAAATCCACTTCCTGGAAGGTCATCGAAAAAGGTAGCAGCCCACACCCCTTTTACCTGGATGATGCCAGCGGTGTGTGTCGCATCGAGCCGGAGGGCGCCGAGATTAGCTGCCACCACCGCCTGCGCTGGCAGGGTAGCGAGCGCCGACCGGGGGCTGCCGAGCCGACAACCAAACCCGGCCTGCTGCAATCCCTGGGCAAGCTGGGCCTCTCTGCGGGTGATCGCTACCGCTACAGCGAATATTTGATCCGCGCAGGCGACCCTCTCTATGTGCTGGGACATTTTATCAGCGACGCCACCGGACAGCGCCTGCTCACCATTGACCAGGTATCCGGACAGCTGATCCGTGACTGGAAAAAGGATTTCACTCAGCTACTGACACGCTTTGATGAGGATGGCAACGGCCAACTGGATCCAGCGGAGTGGCAAAAAGTCACCGCCAGCGCCCGCCAGCAGGCGCTGCTGGCGCAACGGGCAAATGCTAGCGCTGAGCTGGAACACAGTGTACGCAAACCGGAATCCGGCAACTTGCCCTACCTGATTGGCAGCCAGGCCCAGGAGCACATGAGCCGCAACTTCCGCTTCCGGGCGCTGGCCTTTAGCGCCCTGTTTCTCGGCGCCGGAATTGCGGCCACCTGGCTGGTGAGCAGCCGCCTGGCGGAATGACGCGCGGGACCACTCGCACCTTGAGTCAATATGACACATGATAGTTAAAATGACTCTGAAGAATCCTGGTCAATTCGACACAATAAAATTATAACCTATAAATTTCAGATGCTTACAAAATGGCACGGTTGTTGATAGCTATAGGGTAGTGATTCAACCTGCGACGCCAGTGGCGCCGCCCACTATCCCGGAGAAGTCCCTATGCTGTCAGCCCAAACCATTGCCACGGTCAAAGCCACTGTTCCCGCCCTGCAAGCTCAGGGCGAGACAATCACCACCCATTTTTACAACATCATGTTCAGCGAATACCCTGAGGTGAAAGCCTACTTCAACCAGGCACACCAGGCCCAGGGGACCCAGCCCCGCGCCCTGGCCAACAGCGTGCTGGCCTATGCCGCCAATATCGACCGGCTGGAGGCGCTCAAGGATGCACTGCCCACCATTATCCAGAAGCATGTGTCGCTGGATATTCGCCCCGAGCATTACCCCATTGTCGGCAGCTGCCTGCTGAAAGCCATCAGGGAAGTGCTGGGCGAAGCTGCCAGCGACGAGATCATCAATGCCTGGGCTGAGGCCTACGGCCAGCTGGCCGACATCCTGATTGCCGCCGAGGAAGCGGTGTACAGTGCCCACGCCGCGCAGCCCGGTGGCTGGCGCGGCCCGCGTCGCTTCAGGCTGAGCAGAAAGCAGCAGGAAAGCGAGGTCATCACGTCCTTTTACTTTGAGGCAGAGGATGGTGGCGAGATCATGTCGTTCCAGCCCGGCCAGTACCTGACTATCCTGCTCAGCGTGGATGGTGAACCCTTGCGCCGCAACTACTCCCTGTCCTGTGCGCCCGGCGAGGGTTACTACCGCATCAGCGTCAAGCGCGAGACTGGCGGGGTGGCGTCCAACTACCTGCATGACCAGGTCAACGAGGGTGACGTGGTGGAACTGCTGCCTCCCAGCGGCGAGTTTGTCCTCACCAGCGCGCACCGCCCACTGGTGTTGCTGACCGGCGGCGTGGGCATCACCCCCGCCATGAGTATGCTGAAGGCTGCAGCTCCCTCAGGCAGACCCATTGAGTTTGTCCATGCCGCCCTCAACAGCAAGGTGCATGCATTCCAGACTGAGGTGGAGGAACTGATGGCCCAGCACCCCAATATCAGAACTCGCTATGTCTACAGTGAACCCCTTGAAAACGATCAGCCCCACGCCCAAGGGTTTGTAAGCCGCGACCTGCTGGCCAGCGTACTGCCCGCCAACGGCGATGCCGATTTGTACTTTATCGGCCCCAAGCCGTTTATGAGCATGATCTACCGCTTCGCCAGCGAACTCAATCTGCCCAGGGATCAGGTGCGCTTTGAATTTTTTGGGCCAGCAGAGTCTTTGGATACCGCCGTCGCATGACCCAGGGCACATCCACCCCAAGCCGCTGGAAACAGCGGCTTTTGCAATTAAAGCCGGAACCCTTTGCCGTCAGCCGCCGAGAAGTTATGCGGGCCGGCACCGGCGCTTTTATCGCCGTGCTGGTAACGGGAATTTGCGGCCTCTGGTTGATGCCACAGCCCGGACTGCCCTGGCTGATCGCCCCCATGGGCGCCTCGGCGGTATTGCTGTTTGCCGTCCCCGCCAGTCCTCTGGCACAACCCTGGCCCCTGGTGGCGAGCAGTCTTCTTGCCACCCTGGTAGCAGTGACATGTCGCCAGTGGATTGACTATCCCCTGCTGGGCGCAGCCGTCGCGGCGGGGCTGACCATCATGCTGATGTTTCCCCTGCGCTGCGTACATCCACCGGCTGGCGCGGTAGCCCTGCTGCTGGCTATGGGTGGTGAGGAACTTCTGCAAAGAGGCTATGCCTTGATGTGGTACCCGGTACTACCCAATGTCCTGGCATTACTGCTTTGCGGAGTGGTTTACCACCGCCTGACCGGGTATCGCTACCCCCACGCCTGGCACGCTGAACTTCCAGCTCCCGTCAGTCATCCAGGCCAGGGCGCAGCGACATTATTGGCAGAGGATCTCGATGCGGCACTTGCAGGTTACGGCGAATTTCTCGACGTCAGCCGCGATGATCTGATGGCGCTTTTCCGCCTGATGGCAGCCAATGCTCTCCATCGCCAGCTGGGCCAATTGCACTGTGCCGATGTGATGACACGCAACCCGGTGGCACTCCAGTATGGCGATTACCTGGAGGAAACCTGGGCCCTGTTCCAGCAACACCGTTACAAGGCCATTCCTGTGGTTGATCGCGCCGGACGGGTGATTGGTATTGTCACCCGCGAAGATATACTGAGCCGTGCCGGAGTGAACAGCAGCCGCCGGGCCGCGCGCCAGGTACAGCGTTTTGTGCGCCGCGTGCGCGACAATTATGCCCGCAAGCCGGAGGTGGTGGGCCAGGTGATGTCAACACCAGTGGTTACCCTGCGAGACAACATGCCACTGCTGGAAGCCGTCACCATTTTTGCCGGTCATGGGCACAGCCATTTCCCGGTCATTGATGACGCAGCCAAGCTGACCGGGATCATTGCCCGCTCGGACGTACTGCGTGCGCTATACGAGGGTATCACCCAGTCGTTGTCCCACAGCGACCACGGGTAGCACAACTCTGGCCGCGCAACAGGCGCCTGCCTCTGGCTGGCACCTGCTGCAGATCCGATTTCAGGATTGAATCTCAGCCTGCAAAGTTGGCAGTCACAAACTTCCAGTTGACCAGATTCCAGAACGCTTCGATGTAATCCGGGCGCTTGTTGCGGTAGTCGATGTAGTAGGCGTGCTCCCACACATCAATGGTCAGCAGCGGGGTTTTGCCCTCGGTCAGCGGGGTACCGGCGGCACCCATATTGACGATCTCGAGGGAACCGTCAGCATTTTTCACCAGCCAGGTCCAGCCGGAGCCGAAGTTGCCAGCGGCGGAGGCACTGAATTTTTCCTTGAACTGGGCGAAGGAACCGAACGCCTTGTTGATCGCATCGGCCAGGGCACCAGATGGCTCGTCACCACCCTGGGGGCTGAGGCAATTCCAGTAGAACGTGTGGTTCCATATCTGGGCTGCGTTGTTGTAGATGCCACCGGAGGCAGCCTTGATGATGTCCTCCAGACTTTTGCCAGCGTATTCCGTATCGGGCACCAGCTTGTTGAGATTGGTCACATAGGCATTGTGATGCTTGCCATAGTGATACTCGAGCGTCTCCCTGGAAATATGGGGCTCAAGGGCATCCAGGGCGTAGGGCAGTTCGGGAAGTGTATAAGACATAGGACTATTCCTTACTTGAAAAGGTACAACAGTTAAGTCGGCTCCCGTGTATTCAAGCGCGAACAGCAGCAGAGCCGACAAGCGGCAACCCCAACTCTGACTTAATTGGAGTTGGTCTTATTCTAGCAAAGACTGAGCAGGACAGTAGGAAATGAGAAAACTCAGAAATGAGAAAGCTCAGGCGATTTTAGCGGCAATCAAATAAACACACCTTTTGATGTTCAATCAATGACGCTACAATCCAGCCTGATCATGGTCCCTGGCCTTATCAGGGTTACCACGGTGCACTCACTCAACCCACGCCAGCGACGATTCCGCCGCCGGTTAACAACTATAAGTGATGAGGTAGCATATTATGGGCGAATTACTTTCCATGCATTTTCTTGACTTCCTGTTCCGCTGGGCACATGTGCTCTTTGGTATAACCTGGATAGGGATGCTCTATTACTTCAACTTTGTTCAGGGCGCCTATTTCAAGGAAGCTGGCCCTGAAGCACTCGCCGACGCCAAAGCCAAGCTTGCTCCCCGCGCCCTGTGGTGGTTCCGCTGGGGTGCGATGTTCACCTTTATCACAGGGGTATTGCTACTGCTGAGCATGTCACCACGGGGCCTTTTGAACAATTACATCGTGGTTGGCGCGGTATTGGGCACCCTGATGTTCCTCAATGTCTGGCTGGTGATCTGGCCCAACCAGCAAATTGCACTGGGGTTAAAAACCGGCGGTGATGGCCCCTCTGCCGGGGCAAAAGCGTTGCTGGCTTCACGCACCAACGTGCTGTTCTCTGGCCCCATGCTGTTTGCCATGCTCGGCAGCCCCCATGCGGGCATGTGGGGTGGAGCAGGCTGGGGCACCGGCGTTGGCGGTATCGACCTGATTGTCCTGCTGGTGATCATCGCCCTGCTTGAAGCCAACGCACTGTTTGGCAAACAGGGTCCGCTCACTACGGTAAAAGGCGTTATCCACTGCAGCATTGGCCTGACCATTGTCACTGTGCTGGTCATGCAGCTGCTCTGACTGTCAGCATCATGGGTAAAAAAAGCCGACCTCGTGTCGGCTTTTTTGTGGGGCCAGGGAGGATAGGTATCCGCGGCAGGGGCAAGCTGCAATCATGATCCGCAGCCCTGGCAAACGTCGCAACGCAACCAGGGGGCAAGCAGGCGTTTTTATGCTTTCGCATTTTCGTGTTCAGTACTTGTAGTGGCACACTGATGTATAATACGGCCACTTTTTAACCAGCCGGATACCAAGCGATATGAGCGACAAGGACTTCAGGCGTTTTGACCCTATTGTCCCCGAGCGTGACGGGCCAGCCCCAAAGGCATCCGCCCCATCCTCTCCTGCTGCAAGCAAAGTAGACTCCCGTAGCAGCCAGGGATCCGCCCACCAAAACGCCAATCGTGCAGCCAAAAATGCCAGTCAATGGCCTTTGCTGCTGTGCCTGATCGCACTGGTAGGGATTGGCGGTTTTTCCTGGTACCAAAGCCGGGTACTTGAAGATCTGAACAGCCGCTTCAGCCAGCTCTCAGCCCGTATCGAATCCACTGACGAATCCCTCAATGAGTCTGGCACCACCCTCAGCCTCAAAATCAAGGAGCAGGGTGAAAAGCTTGACGAACACTGGGGAGAAATCCGCAAACTGTGGGGTGTTTCCTACGACACCAACCGCAAGGCCATCGCCGGGAACACCAAGTCCCTGGAACAGCAAAAAGCCGGTATCGCCAGCATCCAGGCCAGCCTGAAAAAGACTGAAAGCTCCCTTGCCAGCTTGCAACAATCCTTCGAGGCGGTAAAAAAACAATCTGAATCAACTGACCAAAGCCTGACAACCATGCGCAGTAGCACTCTGGGCATTTCCGCCCAGATGGAGGAACTGCGTGACCAGGTGGCCGCGATGTCCGGCACCATTTCCCGCACCGACAGCGCCGTCAAGCAACTCAATGCTGACCTGAGTCGACGGGTTGCCGACAATGAAAAATCTCTGCGCGCACTCGATACCTATCGCGCCCAGGTCAATCAGCAATTGAGCCAGTTGCGCCAACAAATAAGCGGGCAGTAACCGAGCGCCATCACGGCCAGGTCCGATTGGCGTCCGGCCAGCGACCCCGGAGCCCCCCTTTTTCACACACCCCTGCGGCTTCCATTTGTTACAACTGCCGCATTGACACCCCCTGAAGAGAGAGTAGCCATGACTGTTATTCGCCAGGATGACCTGATACAGAGCGTCGCCGACGCATTGCAATTTATTTCCTACTACCACCCGGTGGATTTTATCGAGGCGGTGCACGAGGCCTATCAACGCGAAGAATCCAAAGCGGCCAAAGATGCCCTGGCGCAAATTCTGATTAATTCTCGCCTGTGTGCGCTGGGGCACAGACCCATCTGCCAGGACACCGGTATTGTCAGCGTCTTCCTCAAGGTCGGCATGAATGTCCGCTGGGAAGGCAACATGAGTGTCGAGGATATGATCAATGAAGGTGTACGTCGCGCCTACAAGCTGCCCGACAACGTGCTGCGCGCCTCGGTGCTGGCCGACCCGGACGGCACCCGCAAGAATACCGGGGACAACACCCCGGCGATGATCACCTACAAAATCGTGCCCGGCGACACTGTGGATGTTCATGTGGCCGCCAAGGGCGGCGGCTCCGAAGCCAAGACCAAATTTGCCATGCTCAACCCCTCCGACTCGGTGGTGGACTGGGTGCTGGAGCAGGTGCCAAAGATGGGCGCCGGCTGGTGCCCCCCCGGTATGCTGGGTATCGGTATCGGTGGCACCGCTGACAAGGCCATGCAGATGGCCAAAGAGGCACTGCTCGATCCCATTGATATTCACGAACTGCGCGAACGCGGCGCCAGCAACCGCGCGGAGGAGCTGCGCCTCGAACTGATGGACAAAGTCAACAGGCTGGGCATCGGCGCCCAGGGTCTTGGCGGGCTGACCACAGTGCTGGACGTAAAGGTCAAGGATTGCCCGACCCACGCTGCCAACAAGCCCGTGGCCATCATCCCCAACTGCGCGGCAACCCGCCACACTCACTTCGTGCTCGACGGCAGCGGCCCCGCCCACCTTGAGGCGCCAGGCCTGGAACACTGGCCGGAAGTCAGCTGGGAAACCGGCGACAGCGTGCGTCGCGTTGATCTCGACACCGTCACCCACGCCCAGATCCAGGACTGGAAACCGGGTGAAACCGTGCTGCTATCCGGCAAACTGCTGACCGGCCGCGATGCTGCCCACAAGAAAATGGTGGATATGATCAACAACGGCGAATCACTGCCGGTGGACTTTACCAACCGCTTTATCTACTACGTTGGCCCGGTTGATCCGGTGCGCGACGAAGTGGTTGGCCCCGCCGGCCCCACCACTGCCACCCGGATGGACAAGTTCACCCGAACCATGCTGGAAAAAACCGGTCTTATTGGGATGGTAGGCAAGGCTGAGCGCGGGCCACTGGCCATTGAGGCTATTCGCGACAACAAGTCTGTCTACCTAATGGCTGTCGGTGGCGCCGCCTATTTGGTGTCAAAAGCCATCATCGGCTCAAAAGTGGTGGCATTCCCGGAACTGGGTATGGAGGCGGTGTATGAATTTGAAGTCAAGGACATGCCAGTCACGGTTGCCGTCGATGTCAACGGGGAGTCTGTGCACCAGACCGGCCCACAACAGTGGCAGGCCATCATTGAAGAGAAAAACCTGTCCGTAACCTGACCGCTGGTCGGAAAAATTTGCCGCTCAACCCGAAAACAGTTGCCCGGCATTTGTTTGTAAAGTCGTAAACCAATGTCTATTATTACTTTGTAGTTGTGAAATGGGTCACTGTTATAACCCACACTACTGATCAAAATAGGCACCGAGCGTTTTTAACAGAGAGAGGGAATCTTTATGCGTAAATTACTAAGCACTGTAGCAGCGGCTACCGTTTTGGCCACGACCATGTCCGTGAGCGCCAGCGAAGGTCTTTACCTGGGCGGCGCCGTCACAGGTTATTACCTGGACAGCGAGCGCGTCATCAATGGCGCCGACAAGTCAGGGGTGGCTGGCATCAACCTCGGACACCGCAACGGCCAGTGGGCCATTGAAGGTGGCTTTGGCCGCGATATTGCTGGCGATGACCTGGATGTGAGTAAGGCTGACCTCATTTACTACCTGGGTGGCGTCAAGCCAGGTTGGACACCTTACCTGGTGGGCAGCCTGTCCTACTTCGACCGCGACTCCAACAATCTCCAGCGCGGCGAATCCCATACCTGGCAGGCAGGCGCAGGTGTTGGTGTTTCTACCATGCTCACGGACCATTGGGAGTTCCGTTCCGATGTGCGCGCCATCCAGAAAATTCACAATGGCCGCGATGCCACTACCGATGCTGCTCTGACACTGGCGGCCAACTATTACTTCAACCCACCGAAGGCCGCTGTGGCTGAACCGGCTCCAGCACCTGCTCCGCAGGAAGCCGCACCGCAAACCCGGACCATCACTGTTCGCCTGAATGTGGAGTTCGAATTTGACAAGGCTGTGGTCCGCAGTATGTACGGCGATGAAATTCAGGGCGTAGCCAATGCCATGAAAGCCCATGAAGATATCGACCTGGTACTTGAAGGGCACACCGACTCCATTGGTACCGATGCCTACAACCAGGATCTTTCTGAACGCCGTGTTGCCGCAGTTAAGGCAAAAATCGTTCAGGATTACGGTATCAACGCCAGCCGGATCAGCACAGTGGGCTATGGCGAGAGCCGCCCCATTGCTGACAACAGCACCGATGAGGGTCGTGCCCGCAACCGTCGCGTGATCGGTGACCTGACCTTTACCGAAGTAGTTGCTGACTGAGAACAGCTCTTCAGCAGATCATTGCCTGCTGTAAAAGCTTGAAGATCGAAAACGCCCCGCTCAAGCGGGGCGTTTTTTTATCGGGGAAGATTGCCCCGTGCCAGCTCCCGCAGCTGTATTTCTCGACCGTCGCCACTGACGACGTGCTGGCTGCCCCGGTTGAAATATTGCTGCCATGGCACCGCCGTAAATTTCCCTGGGCGTTACTTGCTGCTCAGGCGCGTCAGCGAGGGCATTCATTAGCTTTAGACCAAGCACATGCTCCATCTCAAACTGTTGATCTTTTACTTCAAAACTTGTGAGCGGCATAAACACTGCTATTATTCATACCATCAAGGGGCTAAGAATCTGCCATGTCTGGCAAAAACACGAGCTGCCGTGAATATCAACACAACCCAGGGGAACTATCATGCGTATATTGACCACCATGGCCGGCGCGGTACTGCTGTTTATCACCGCCGCGGCCTTTGCCAGTGAAGGCCTCTATCTGGGGCCATCCATCTCCCATTACCGTCTCGACAAGGACAGATCCTTCAACGGTTCCACTGATTCAACATTATTGGGGGCAAACATCGGATACCGCTTTTCGGGACCCATCGGCCTTGAGGCAGGTTACGCACAGAACATTGGAGGCCAGGATCTGGATGTGATCAAGCTGGATCTTCTCTATTTCCTCAGCGCCCGCAATGGCTGGGCTCCCTACTTTCTGCTCGGCTTTACCGACTTCGATCGCGATCAGGACCCATCCCTGAAGAATGGCGAGGACAGCACCCAGCAACTCGGTGCGGGTTTTGGCGTATCAAAAATGCTCAATGATCACTGGCAGGCTAGAGGTGATGCACGCTTCCAGCAAAAAATCAGTGGTGGCGAGAGCGGCACCATAGACCTTGGCTTTAATCTTGCTGTCAATTATTTCTTCAACCCTCCTGCTCCAGCGGCAGTGGCCGAAGAGCCGGTACCCGTTGCCGAAGCTGCGCCGCAAACACGAGCCATCACGATACGACTCAATGTCGAGTTTGAGTTTGACAAGGCGGTAGTACGCAATATTTATGGCGACGAGTTGGAGGCAATCGCCAGCGCCATGAAGGCCCATGATGACATTGAACTGGTACTGGAAGGTCACACCGATTCGGTCGGGTCCGATGCCTATAACCAGGATTTGTCACTGCGCCGTGTCACTGCAGTCAAGGCGAAAATCGTTGAGGACTATGGCATTGCCGCCAACCGGATTTCCACCATGGGTTATGGTGAGACACGACCAATTGCCGACAACAGCACCGATGAAGGCCGCGCCCGCAATCGGCGCGTAGTTGGCGAACTGACTTACACTGAAGTCGTTGCCGACTAACCTTTTCAATTTATTGCAAAATATTGACGGCGCCCTGGGGCGCCGTTTTTTCATTTTCAGGCAGACAACGTTCAGAAGTCAGGATGACTCAGGGGAGTTGAAGACATGAAGTCCATTTATTGGCACGATTACGAAACCACGGGCACCGACCCTGGCCGCGACCGGCCACTGCAGTTTGCCGGCATCCGCACTGATGAAAATCTCGAGATCATCGCTGAGCCGTTGAGCCTGTACTGCAAACCGCCGCGCGATGTCCTGCCCCACCCGATGGCCTGCCTGATTACCGGCATCACCCCCCAGTTAGCGGAGGAGATGGGCATTCCGGAACCGGCATTTATGCGCGCTATTCACGCCGAGTTGAGTCAGCCGGAAACCTGTGGGGCTGGCTATAACAGCTTGCGGTTTGATGATGAAGTCACCCGCTATAGTCTCTACCGCAATTTTTACGACCCCTATGAACGGGAATGGCGCAACGGCAACTCCCGCTGGGATATCATCGATATGCTGCGCCTGACCCGCGCCTTGCGTCCTGAAGGAATCAACTGGCCTGACAAGCCGGATGGCAGCCCCAGCTTCAGGCTTGAGGATCTCACCATTGCCAACGGCATAGCCCACGAAGGCGCCCACGAAGCCCTATCGGATGTGAAGGCCACCATTGCCCTGGCACGACTCGTCCGGGAAAAGCAGCCCAAACTCTATCAATATGTTTTTGAGCATCGCCTCAAGCAACAGGTGGCGCCGTTGATCGATGTGCACAGCCGCAGGCCTTTCCTCCATGTATCCGGTCGTCTGCCACGGGAAAACGGCTACACCGCTCTGATGATTCCAATATGCCCGCACCCCGGCAACAAGAACGCCATTATTGCCTTCAATCTGTTGTCTGATCCGCAGCCACTGCTCACCCTTGATGCCGATACGCTCAGGGAACAGCTCTATACCCGCACAGAAGATTTGCCCGAAGACCAGCCACGCATCGCCCTCAAGGCAATCCACATTAATCGCTGCCCGGTGGTTGCCACTGCCAAACTGCTGGATGCCAGTGCTGCCCAGCGCCTGGGCATTGATTTGCAGCGTTGTGAGCAGCACTGGCAAATCCTCAAGGCTGCAGACATCAATGCCAAAGTGGCCCAGGTGTTCACTCGCCAGGAAGAGTCCGCCGCACGCGACGCCGATCTGGCCCTCTATGGCGGGTTCACTCCCGATGCCGACAAACCCCTGCTGGCTGCGGTACGCAATGCCAAGCCGGAAGAACTTGCCAACCGCACCTTCGCCTTTACGGACCCTCGATACCCTGAGTTACTTCTGCGTTATAAGGGACGCCATTTTCCCGAGGCTCTGGATGAGGTGGAATATCACCAATGGGAGGAGTTGCGTTTCCAGATGCTCAACGAGCCGGGCCAGGGGCGGCTCACTCTGGATGAATTTTTTGCAGAACTGGACAGACTTGAAGCGACTGACCTGAGCAGTCGCGACCGGGCCATTATCGATGCCTTGCGGGAATGGGGAGATGACATTGTGCTGTCGGGCAGCTAGACAGGCAGGCTTATTGATACCAGGCAAGCCAAAGCACCAGTCAATATCCGGCTAGAGCAACCAGACATCCTCCCCACGAATTTCAAACGCTATTGCGGTAAGGCTCTGCCCCTGACAGGGTCCGCCGACACAGGCGCCAGAGCCTATATCGAACAACGCACCATGGGCACTGCAAATGATGTGCTCCCTGCTGCGGTCGAGAAAACGGTGGGGCATCCAGTTAAGTGGTGCGCCTGCATGGGGGCAACGATTGCGGTAGACACGAATATCCCCCTGCTTGCGCACAGCAAATACCGAGTCAGTGCCGCCATCACCGAACCCCAGACTGCCGTTATCTGGCACATCCGCAATCGCGCACAGCCGTTGTGCCATGGTTTCAAACTCCCCGGCGCAGGGCTTCAATGCGCTCTGCCAGTGGCGGGTGAGTCATAAACAGACGCGATGCTGTCTCTTTCCAGCCGCCGGAAATACCAAATGCCGTCAGGGTTTCAGGCATCTGGCTGGGTACATGGGCCTGGGTTTCTACCTGCAGTTTTTGCAGGGCAGCAATCATCGCGGCTCGGCCCGCCAACTGCGACCCGGCCGCATCGGCGCGAAATTCCCGCCAGCGTGAAAACCACATGACGACAATGGATGCCAGGATACCCAGCACCACCTGCAATACCATTACCGTCATGAAGTAACCGATACCATTGCCGCGCTCATTTTTGAATACCGCCTTGTCGATGATGGAACCAATAATCCGGGCAAAAAACATGACAAAGGTGTTCAGCACCCCCTGAACCAGGGTCAATGTGACCATGTCGCCATTCGCCACGTGACCGATTTCGTGAGCCAGCACAGCGCGCACTTCATCCCGGCTGAAACGCTGCAACAGCCCCTGGCTGACGGCCACCAGAGCATTGTTCTTGTTCCAGCCAGTGGCAAAGGCATTGGATTGCTGGGCAGGGAAAATGCCCACTTCCGGCATGCCGATATTGGCCTTGTTGGCCAGCTCCGCCACCGTTTCCACCAGCCAGCGCTCTTCCGCATTGGCGGGCTGTTCGATGATGCGGGTTCCCGTACCCCTCTTTGCCATAAATTTTGACAGCAGCAGTGACACAAATGACCCGGCAAAGCCAAAGATGGCGCAGAAGACCAGCAACGAAGTCGTATCACCGCTCAGTCCCTGGCTGGAAAGATAACTCTCCAGGCCCAGTATCTTGAGGATGAAACCGACCAAAACCAGAATCGCAATGTTGGTACCCAGAAACAAACCGATGCGTAACACGTCTACCTTCCTCCAATGAGTCAAGCCGCTGGCCCGATAACGCTGATTATGCCACGCCGAGCGGGCTACCATCTGCGGCCAACCGTTATGATGTGGGCAAAACAGGAAAATTCAACGGCAACCGCATAGTAACTGAAGCTGTGTTATTGTCTGCGACGCATTGGGGAGAGGGTGTTATGACAGACAACGAGCGGTTAATGGAGCTGGAGGTACGTCTTGCCTATCAGGAAGACATCCTCAATGCCCTGGATCAGGTGGTCAGCCGCCAGACAGAGCAGATCGACCGGCTGGAACGGATGAATCGGGAACTCTACGCCAGGGTCAGGGATGTACTGGATGGCCAGAAGGATAACAAAGGCGGGGATGAGCAGCCTCCACCCCACTATTGACACCCCGCTATTGAAGCCGGGAACCGCACTAAACTGCGGGGATGGAATAAAAAAAGGCTGCCTTTCGGCAGCCTTTTTTACAACTGGCGCGGAAGCAAATGCTTACTTGCGGCCAACAGTTTCTGACAGACGGGTTACCGCTGCGTTGGCATCGTTAGCAGCGCGCAGAGCCTGGTCAGCAGTTTGCTGAGCACGCTGAGCGGCAGCCATTGCTGCGTCGGCAGATTGTTGTGCGGCATTGGCTTTCGCTTCAACAGCATCAACACGAGCATTGGTGGCACAACCGGTCATCAGAACCAGAGCCAGGCCCATAGCAGCCAGACTGGATTTAGTCATTACAGATTTCATAGCATCGCCCTCTTCACTGTGGATGTAACATTTACCTTCATTGTTCACGTTGTTGTTCGACAAACGTGCGCGAATTATCCATTAAATTCAACAACTCTCAAACAACATTTTAAGGTTCTCTATAAAATTTTTTGTGACGGGTGTCAACCCTTACACCTAAGTCAGCTCACAAAGGCTCAAAAAAGTGCTTTTGGGGGTGATTGCTTACCCGCCGCCAGCACGGACCTTTTCCACAATCGCCGTGGTGGAGCAATCGTCGAGGAAATCCAGCGATCTCACCTCACCGCCATAGGCTTCAACTATCTGCCAACCTACCACAGACTCCTTATCATAGTCACCGCCCTTGACGAGGATATCCGGCCTTAGCAGTGCCAGCAGTCGCTCTGGCGTATCATCGGCAAAGGATACTACCCAGTCCACAGCCTCAAGCCCCGCCAGTACAGCCATGCGGCGTTCCACCGGATTGATGGGCCGCCCCTCGCCCTTGAGGCGCTTCACGGACTCATCGGCATTTACAGCAACAACCAGCCGGTGGCCAAGCCTGCGGGCCTGCTCAAGATAGCCTACATGGCCTGCATGGAGGATATCGAAGCAGCCGTTGGTGAACACAATCCTTTCCCCGTGGGCGCGGGCCACCTCAAGATCAATCAGCAGCTGCTCTTCATTGACCACACCACGCTCGGAACCCTGCTCCTGCTGGATGGCACGGCGCAGCTCCGGACCGCTGACAGTGGCGGTGCCCAGCTTGCCCACCACGATCCCGGCGGCAATATTGGCCAGCGCCACAGCTTCCGGCAATGCCTGGCCAGCAGCTAGGGCTGCCGCCAGCACCGAGATCACCGTATCTCCGGCGCCGGTGACATCAAAGACTTCCCTGGCCCTGGCTGGCAGATGCAGGGCCGCATGGGCGGGGCGAATCAGGGTCATGCCCTGCTCGCCGCGGGTAACCAGCAGGGCGCCGAGATCGAATTCTCTCAGCAATGCCTGACCTTTGTCGGTCAGTTCATGCTCGCTGGCGCAGCTGCCGGCCACAACTTCGAATTCATGGAGGTTAGGGGTCAACAGAGTAGCGCCGCGGTAGCGGCTGAAATCGGCCCCCTTGGGATCAACCAGCACGGGAATACCGAGCTCCGTTGCAGCGGCGATCAGCGCCTGGGGATCGTGCAGCGCTCCCTTGCTGTAGTCCGACAACACCAGTGCCTTGACGTTGTGCAGTTGAGCCCTGGTTTTGGCTGCCAGCTCATTGGCATCCTCGGGCGGAAAAAACTCCTCGAAATCCATGCGCAGCAGCTGCTGGCTGCGGCTCATCACCCGCAACTTGGTGATGGTGGGGTGCGTCGCGGAGACCTGGAAATCACAGCGGATACCCGCAGAATTGAGCCGCAACTGCAACGAATCAGCTGCCTCATCGCGGCCCACTACCGCCACCAGGGAAGCGCCCGCCCCCAGGGAGGCAATATTGAGAGCCACGTTGCCCGCACCGCCGATCCGGTCTTCTGTATGACCGACCTTGACCACCGGCACCGGCGCCTCTGGCGAGATGCGTGAGGTATTACCGTACCAGTAGCGGTCGAGCATAAGATCGCCCACCACCAGTACCTGGGCAGTATCGAATTGGGGAAATTCCAGTGTCATGGCAAATCACCTGTCATATCTTTGCTCCGGCATTGCTCCGGCATTGCTCCGGCATCCGGCTGCGCGCCGCCTGGCCTCTTGGCGCGCTCACTCAGGCGTAGCAACGAGCTGTGTAAAAACGTCCCAGACCCGATCCACGCCGATGGCAGCCAGACACTGAGCCTGCGGCCCCCTGTAGCCCGGAATACTGCATTCGCGGCGATAACAGGGAATGCAGGGGAAGCCCTCAGCCACCACATGCCTGGACCGCCCACCAGTGGCGCCAATCAACCTCGGATCAGTAGGACCGTAAAGCGTCACCGTCGGCACATCGAGGGCTGCCGCCACATGGGCAAGGCCGGTATCCATGCAAATGGCACCACTGCTGCCCATCAACATACCGGCGATCTCGGAAAGCCCCATGGCAGGCAGCACCCTGGCATTATCCAGCCCCTCGGCAAGAGACGCAGTTTTTTGCCGTTCCTGCTCAGAACCCCAGGTGAGCAGCACCTGGTAACCCTGGGTTCCAGCCCTGGCAATCAATTGCCTCCAGCGTTCCTCGGTCCAGTATTTGTTCTCCCAGCTGGCATTGGTGACCAGTACCAGATAGGGAGATGCTGGCAGCCCGGCAGGGACTGGCCAGTCCCTGCCCTGCAAACCAAAATCCGGGGCGGTTGCGGGCAGCGGATAACCCAGCACTCTGGCAAACAGCTGCCGCCAGCGGTCGATCGCCAGCTGGTTCTGCTCAAGCTGATAATGGTGATGATAGGCCCAATGGGCGGGTTTTTCCCGCACCGAACTCCGGTCCGGCCCATGCTTTGGCCCCCGCGCCAGGGCTGTCACCAGGGCGCTTTTGAGGTTGGTCTGGGCATCGATAACCGCATCGTAGCGGGTTGCACGCAGGGTTTTCAAAAACCGGGGCAACTCACCACCACCAAGAATTCCCGGTGTCTTGCGCCAGCGTCGGTGGGCGGTGCGTATCACATTCCTGACAGCCGGATGCCAGCCAGGCACCTCGGCAAAGGCTTCGTCCACCACCCAGTCAAAGTGGATGCCGGGAATAGCCTGATGGGCATCGGTGAGGGCAGGCAGCGCCTGCACCAGGTCACCCATTGAGGTGAGCTTGACGATAAGTACATTCATTGAGGGGAGATTATCCGCAAGTGCCCGCTCAGTGCCTTGCGGCGAAGAATTTTTTCAGCTTGGCGCTGAGACCGTGGAAAAACTGGTGCTTGCCCTTGGCCCCTTCACCCGTGAGGTAGTTCATCTGGATCGACAAGCGCTTGCCCACCACCGGCTTGTGACCATGCCAGCAGTTGTCGGTCACCTGAAATACCATCATGGTGCCCAGCCGGGGCGGGATTTCTTCCACATAATCGTCCAGGTCAGTGCCGTTGCGCAACACCCGCAAATAGCCGCCATCCGCCTGCCAATCCTGATTGAAATACAGCAATACGGTAATGATCTTGGTTTTGGAATCTGTGTGGATGCGGCCATCTTTCTCGCGCATGACACCGCGCACAGTGGTCATGATGGGCCGGTTTTCAAGGTCGATGCCAAACTTGCTGGCAATGATTGACCGAAACTCAGGGCCGTTGAGGGTTTCCAGCAACTTATCGAACCCGGGGCCGTAACTGACCTCGGATACGGGGATACTGCCCGGGTAATCAATGGCGGGGAAATCATCGAGAACGCTGGCCACCGACGCCTGGTCAATGACATCCTCTATCACCATATAGGGATAGGGATCACGCTTCAGGGTGGCATTGCGAATACGTGCAAAATCTAGCAAAGCCCGATCCTCCTGGAGAGGGACAACCAATGGCAAGAAAACCAATCAACTGGCGCGAATGGTATCACAGATTATTCCAGCCCTGATCTCTCCTCCCCCTTGCAACGGCCTCGGCATTGAACTGTCACCGAACAGACATGCCCCATACATTGTGAGCGATCCTGTTACTGATATAATTCCGCCACCCTAGCCACACCGTTGACCAGGACTTTCATGGCTATTACCACGCCGGCCAGTGCAGTAGTGCAAGACCGATCGCAACGCGCCATGATCTGGATGCCCAGTAAACACATGGGCAATTTGCTGGTATCCCTGCGGGCCATCTCATCCCTTATCGAGCACTACGGCGAGGACAAAACCACCCTGGTGATCAGCAGTGCCTATCGGGAAATTATCGATGCTGCCGGCATTACCGCTAAAGTGATTTATTTTCCCCATGGCGCCATTTCCTTTCGCCAACTGTGGTCCTTCCGCCAGCTGATTTCATTTTGCCGCCAGGTACGTGCCGTCCGGGCAGATATTGCCATCGCTTTGGAAGCCGACACCATTTCCCAGAAACTTTTACCTCTGTGCCATGCCAAAAGCAGCCTCGCCCCTGACCGGACCGCGTCCGGCAAACCGCCCCATTCAGCGCTTCGTGCCCACCGCTTTTTCATTTATGCTGACATTGCCAAAGCCATCACGGGCCGTGAACCGGACAGGGGCTATCCTCAGCTCCGCCCTTCACCTGTTGCAATAGCCTCGCTTGAGTTGAAGTTAAGTCAGCTTGACGTCAACCCCATGCAACCTCTGGCCGTTATTCACCCCGGCGCCACCAAGGTTTACAAGCAGTGGCCCGTGAGCTACTTTGCAGAGCTTGCTGGCTGGCTTGAGAGCCGCGGGTTTCAGACACTGGTCACCGGCGCAGGGGTTGCCGACGGGGAGATTGTCGAGCAGTTTAAGAAACTTGCTGACAAAAACGTTGTCTCTTTGCATGACAGCCTGAGCATTGCCGAGCTGGTCGCCCTGTTCCACAGAGCCAGTGTTTTTATCGGCAATGACACCGGACCAACCCATTTGGCGGCGGCCACAAAAACCCCCGTAGCAGCCATTTTTGGCCCTACTAATGAACTGCGCTGGGGTCCGCTGGGCGAAAATGTCAGAATTGTGCGCAATCAAACACCCTGCCTGAGCAATTGCTCGAGAGGGTCCTGCGATGCTGACTACCAATGCATGAAAAATCTGAAGGCCAACACCGTTGAAGAGATATTGACCGAAATGGATATTCAAACCGCGACAAGGAACACTCCACAGCCGCTTTCGCACAGCGCTCACCCTGTGCTGGTAACATCGGCAGTCCCCACTGTTATTCACGTATTCAAGCGCTATAACGGCAATTACCCCCTGCTCAACGCCATGGTGTCCACCACACCGGGCAAGTACCGGACTTTGGTCTGTTATCTGAGCGGTAGCGATGACAACAACAATGGTGTCGAAGCTCTCGGCGTCAAAACCATCTATCTCAACCTCGACAAGCAGGCCCTCAACTGGCGCAGCCTTAATACCCTCAGGGCACTGCGCGATATCATCGACCGCGAGCAGTGCGACCTGCTGGCCTGCCAGTTCCGGGGGGCCATCGCCATCGGTGCCATTGCTGCCCATATGTCCAGCGCCAAACCTGCAGTGCTGGGTATTCTCCATGGCATTGTGGGGGGCGGCATCAGTCTCAGCGAAAAAATCCTCAACGCGGCAATCACCCCGTTGATGGTAGGCTGGGTCAGCGTCTCACGGGACGGCATGGAGGAGATCTACCAGCACAACATCAACATCCCGCGCCACAAAATATTCCATGTACAGAATGGTCTGGATTACAGCCGCTTCCTGGCACCACGCGTTGCCACGACCCGCAACCAGATCCTGGATTTTGACGCCACAGGCAAACGCGTGTACCTGGTGGTCAGTCGACTGTCGGTGAAGAAAAACCATCAACGCATCATCGACGCCTTTCAGCGCCTGGTGAAAACGGCACCCGACTCCGCTCTGGTTATTGTTGGCACTGGCCCCCTTGAGGACGAATTGAAGGCCCAGGTGAACGCCCTGGGCCTGGCGTCGCATATCCACTTTCTGGGCTTTCGCAAAGATATCGACGACATCATGCGCGCCAGCGATGTGTTCCTGATGCCCTCGTTGCGCGAAGGTCTGCCGCTGGCACTGCTCGAAGCCATGGCTTCCTCGCTGCCGGTTGTCACCTCGGATATCAATGGCATACGCGAAGTAGTGGCCGGTATCGACTGCGGCTGGCTGGTAAATCCCTGCAGCACCGATGCCATTGCAGAGGCCTTGCACGCTGCGTCACAATTGCCGTCGGAGCAGCTCAACCGGATGGGTCAGAAGGGCAAGGAACGGGTGCTGGCAGACTTCCGGAAGGAAAAAATGGTCGACAATTACGAGCGCCTTTTTGACCTGATTCTGAGCCAGCACAAAAAGGCGTCCAATGGCGCTGGTTAGCATTATTGTTCCGGCTTACAACGCTTCCCTTTATATCGAGCAAGCACTGCTTTCAGCCAGCCGCCAGAGTTATCGATCCCACGAGATACTGGTGGTCGATGATGCCTCCAGCGACAACACCGCACAGATCATTGAGTCACTCAGCAGCCAGGACTCACGCATCAGGCTGCTGCGCCACCAGCAGAACCTGGGTATCTCCAGCGCCCGCAACACCGCCATTGGTGCAGCACGTGGCGACTATATTGCGTTCCTTGATGCCGACGATCTGTGGGACGAGGAAAAGCTGGAGCATCAGCTCGCGGCGCTGAAAACCAATCCGTCTGCAGGCCTGGTGTTTACTGCCAGCCGAGCCATTGATGCCAATGGACAGGTCACCAACGACAACCTGTCCAGGGGCAAGACCATTCCCAGCGGCCGGATCAGCGCCCGCCAGTTCATTATCGAACGCTATCCGATGATCACCTCGTCGGTGATGATTCGCCGCGAGTGCCTCAACCAGGTAGGCGTTTTTGACCCGCGCTACAGCACTGCCGAGGATTTTGACCTGTGGCTGAGAATTCTCGGTGATTACGCCCAGTGCTATGTGCCACAGGTGCTGACCAGCTACCGCGACATAACCGACAGTGCCAGCAAAAACGCGCTGCGCAACCGGACAAACAAGGTCAAGCTGCTTGAGAACCTGCAGCGGGAGAGCCCTGCCCTAACCGCCGAGATGGGCCAGGATTTTGCTGTTTACCTGCACCGCCAGTACCTGGGGCTGGCCAAACTGGAGAAGCAAACAGGGCAAACACAGCAATCCCGCAAGCACTACCAAAACGCCCTGAGCCTGCCAATTCCCACCATGCTCAAATTGCGGGCATTAGTGTGCAAAAAACGTTACTGCTGAGGGTTTACTGCAGGCAATGGCCCGGTTCAGAGATCAAGGTTGTCACGCGTAAGGCGGTAGCCCTCCCCGTAGCGCTGGATATGACGCTGGCGGAGCCGAGCCATCAACGGCGCTGTCAGACCGGCTACGGTTTCCCTGCCCTGCCCCGCCCCTTCGGCATAGCGACTCAATAGCCTGGATATGGCGGGCTCCGCCACCCCCGCCTCGCTGCAATCGAGCAGGAACCGCGCCAGATCCCGCAACTTGCCGGCAGTAAACCCCTCCCCTGTTGCGCACACGCCGTCCACATCCACCAGCCAGCAGGTGCTGCTCTGCGGGCTGTACAGCACATTGCCCCATTTAAAATCGCCGTGCACAAAGCCTGCCCGATGCAGATCCAGCATGGCATCAACAACCGGATTGAGCAGTTGCAGCTGCTCCTGTTCAGTACCCGGCAGACCGTCATCCGCCCAATACAGCAGGTTTTTACCCGCCACCAGCGGGCACAGCCAGATTGAACCGAATCCGCTGAAGGTTATATGACCGAGTGAGGGTGGAATGGGCAGGCCTGACTCCGGCAGGGCTTTCAAGCGCCGATGGATGCGCGCCGGACGGTCAAGCCGAAGGCGTTGCCGGAGCCGGTCGCCCACACCCAGGGTGGGGAAAAACTTGCACAGCAACGCCGGCCCCGAGCCCTCACAGGACTCAATCACCCGCACACTGTGGGCCGGATCGCGCTTGAGCACCTGTCCAGCGCTGACAATATCGGGCAACTGTGCCAGCTGCCCGTGCAGCCACTGGCAGGCGTCATGCTCGCGCAACTCACCGTAAAGTCCCCTGTTCCTCAGCCTGCAAAAAAATGCCATTAATCAGTTGCCCTTTAACGACTGCACAAGCGCAGCAGTCTGGACGGGTTCAGGGATCGAGCGGATCAGATCCTGTGTGCTTTTGCCCGCCAGACGCTCATTGACGCGCCGCTGGCTGGCCTCTGCCAGCGCCTGGCATTCAGCCTCATCGACCCCCCGTGCCTGGCGGTAAGCGGTCATAAACCGCTGGCGCTCTGCGGTATTGAAATCCTGCTCAAACAGCATCTGGATCTGTACCAGGTTCTTATGGACGCCACGCCGCGGTGGCTGGGTGAATTGCCGGTTGCGCTCGTTGTCGATCAGGTAAAAAAGCGCCTCGCCAGCGCGCCCGCCCAGCAGAACATTATTGGGCCGCAAATCGCCGTGGATAACCCCACTGCGGTGCAGACGACCGACCAGGGCGCCCAACTCACGGTACAGCCTGGCCCTGGCTATCCCTTCACGCTCCCCGGCACCGGCAAAGAAGGTGCAGATAAAGTCGCCGAAACTGAGCGCGTCCACCGCCCGCGTCACCATCCACTGGGTCAAACCAATATGCCCTGAGGCGCACACCTGGGGGCTGAGAAACCCCAATCGCTGCAGCCGCAGGGCCTCCTTCACAGCGCGCTCGCCGCGACCGCCGCGCACCAGCTGCTTGGGCCACTCCCAGATAGAGCGAGCTAAAAACAGCTTAGCGTAATAACACCCGTCGGTTGCAACCCTGGCGTCGGGGGAACTGCCCACCCAGCGCCAGCCCGATGGCAAGCTGTTTGCCTGAAGAGACTGGACGATGGCGTTGAAATCCGGTTCAGACGCACCACTCACCGACGCTGCTCCCGGGCATAGAGTTGCAGCGCCTTGCGCTCAACAACCCGCCAGAAGGCGGCCTTGTCTTGCAGGGCGCGGCCCAGTGGCATTCCGGTATATTCGCGGATAAAGGTCAGGAGATCAGCCCTGGTGAGTCCAATATCGAGGGCCGAAAAGTACAGCCCGGCAATATCTTTCAGGCGCCAGCGCCGCGGGGTTTTTGCCCGCAACTGGGCGCGGTGCAGGTCGATCAGGTACAGCAGCGGCTGGTCTGTGCTTATCGTCTCCAGGTCCAGATGGAAATGGCACAGGTAATAATCGCGGTGGTTGATTCCGTTGTCGTGCAGGGTGCGGCTGGTTCGAGCCACCTGCCGTATCAGCTGGCGCTTGTGGCGCAGCGAGGGGCGGGCTGTCGGCCAGCGGCCACAGTACTCCTCAAGGTTCACCGACGGCGGCAATTCATCCGTCACCAAAAAGGATTGCTGACGGGCAGGATTGATCCCGCGGCGGGCAAAAGCGGCAATGCTGAGGGTTGGCACGCCAAGCCGCTCCAGCGCCTTGATGGCAAAATACTCGTTGCTGGCACCAATCACCGGCAGGCGCAGGGCCAGGAGGTTTTTGAAAATCTCTCCCCAGCCAACCCCCTGGTGAATTTTGATGAAGTAGCTGTGGTTGTTGTGACTGAAACGCAGGGTGCGGCGCCCCTTCACATCGCGATAGACCTCACCCTCTATGGCCGCAGCACTGGCAAAGGGGTCCTGATTGCCGCCCAGCAGGTCAGCCAGGTCGGGGCGAATTTCAATGGTGGTTGCCATGCTATCCATGGACAAGCTCTCCATGGCCAAGCTCTCCACGGGATTCAATCAGTTGTGCGGCTCGGGTGGACATGTCGTAAACTTCAGCTGTGGCACCAAAGGCGACACCCGCCTCATGATAACACTGGCGCAGGGCAGGGTTTTCCAGCAAAAACTGCACCCGCCTATTGAACACGGCCTGGTCAAAGGGTTCTTCAATCACTTCGCCACCGCCGCAGTCGCGAATATAGTGGGCATAGCCACACACTGCGGTCGCAATCACCGGCAGGCCAGCCACCAGGGATTCGATCAGAGCCATACCCGCCGCCTCGTTGTAGGCCGGGTGGAGCAGCAGGTCGGCAGCAAAGAGAAAATCCGCCACATCGTCGCGTCCGCCCCAGAAATGCACCTGCTTTTCCACCCCCAACTGGCTGGCCAGGCGCTGGAACGGCGCAGGATCATCGGCCCCCACCACAAACAGCCGGGTTTTATCGCGCAGGACTTGCGGCAGGCTGTGGAGGGCGCGGATCGCGCGGTCGAGGCCCTTGGTGCGAAACCCCGAACCCAACAGCAGCAGCAGATGCTCATCATCGCCAATGTGGTTCGCCTGACGGAGCGCCTGACGGCGCTGCAGCGACTCACTGTTGTAGGCGCGATCGCGGGCGATCCCCGGCGGCAACAGTTGGAAGCGCTGTTCCGGCACCTGGTAAAGGCGGCGGTAATCGTCGATCTGGCGCCGGGTCAGGGCCAGGATCAGGGCGTCGGAATCGGCCAGCAGCGCGCGCTCCTCGGCGAGAAACTGGCGATAGCGCGGCAGCAGCCGATACAGCCAGACAGGTTTCCTGCTCGCCAGACGCGAGGCAAAGCAGGGATCGGCAGCAAAATAGACATCCAGCCCCGGCATACGGTTAAAACCCACCACCACATCGGCACCCATGCCCGGCAGCATCTGCCGCATCCTCTGCGCGAAGAGGCGATTGCGGCCATGGTTGGTGAAAGCCCTGGACTCGATAAGCATCACTTCCAGCCAGGCGGGCACCTCTCCCTCCCAGGCCCTGGTCAGCACCTGGATATGATGGCCGCGCTGCGCGCAGGCCTCGGCGATGCGCAGGAAATCCCGCTGCAACCCGCCATAGGGGAAATAGCGGTGGAGCACAAACACCACTTTCATGCTGTCACTCCTTCACCGGGTTGAACAGAAGGTGCGGGAGGATGGACTGTAAGCCGTTCACAGCTGCACTGTCCGGGGTAACAGGCGCTGCAAGGCCAACAACACCTGGTTGGCCTCAATATCCTCCAGGCACTTGTGGTGGCCCTGCGGGCATTCACGCTTGAAGCAGGGGCCGCAGTCGACGGGAATGGACAACACCGCCACATCCTTCGCCAGTGGCGGGGTAAATCCGGGGGAGGTGGCACCGTACAGAACCACAAGCGGGCGACCCAGGGCCGCAGCCACATGCATCAACCCGGAGTCATTGCTCACCACCCCCTCGGCGACAGACAGCAAGTCAATAGCCTGGGCCAGAGCGGTTCTGCCCGCCAGGTCGTGGCAGTGCTCGCGCAGGGGCGGCGGCAATGGCTCGCGGATGGCTTCGCACACCGCCCGATCATTGGCGGAGCCAAACAGCCAAACCTGCCAGCCCGCCTCGATCATGGCCTGCGCCACCGCTGCGTAATGGCGCTCCGGCCAGCGCTTGGCGGGGCCGAACTCGGCGCCGGGGCACAGCGCCACTACCGGCCGGGTGTCGTTCAGGCCGAGCTGCTGGCGCGCCGCAGCAGCCAGCTCCGGGCTGGCAACCAGCCGGGGCCAGGGAAGATCGGCGGGCAGTTCGGCATTGTCCCCATAGGCCAGCGCCACAAAGCGCTCGATCATCAGCGGGTAGCGCGCCTTGTCGAGCACCCGCACGTCATTGAGCAGTCCGTAGCGCATCTCACCGCGCCAGCCGGTGCGCTGGGGGATAGCGGCAAAAAACGGGATCAGGGCTGACTTGAGGGAGTTGGGCAGCACAATGGCCTGGCGGTACCTCCGCTGGCTCAGCGACCGCCCGAGGCGCCAGCGCTCAGCCAGGGCCAGCGTGCCATGACCCACCGGCATCGCGATGGTAGCGGCCACCTCGGGCATGCGCTCCAGGATCGGCTGGCTCCAGGCGGGCGCCAGCACATCGATGGGGGTATCGGGTTGCTGCATTTTCAGGCTGCTGAACAGGCTCTGGGCCATCACCATATCCCCCACCCAGGAGGGCCCGATGATGAGGATGCGATGTTCAGGGGTCACGGCGCCCGCCTTGTCCCGTGTAACTGCTGATCTCAATGATGATGGCCTCCCGGGCTCAGTCCGCAGCATTGATGCTGTCGCAGGGCGCAGTATACCAATGCCATCGCCTCGAGGTGGCTTTCAGCGCAATTGGCGGTGTAGACCCTGGACATTCCCGGCCTTCGTCAGTGCACAGCATTCCAATTTGGCTGCCAGGTGATTACAATCCGACACTTTTGCCAGACTCCGTGCCCGCACCCTGTTTGAACGCCTGACTGGTTTTACCGAGACCCCTTCTATGACCGCCTTTGGCACCGTTTTCATGCCCGAAATGGCAATCTCTTTCTTTGATGGCGCGCGCTGGAGCGATGCGCAGATTGTGCCCAGTGACAGCCTGAAACTGCACCCTGGCGCCCATGTGCTGCACTACTCCAGCACCTGCTTTGAGGGACTCAAGGCCTTTCGTCACGGCGATGGTTCCATCAGGATTTTCCGCATGGACCGCAACCTTGCCCGCTTTGCCAACAGCAGTCAGATGCTGTCGCTACCGGCCATTGATCAGGCCGCCACGGCCCAGATGGTTGTCGATATTGTCCGGCGCTTTGCCGACGCGGTGCCCGAAGTGCCCGGCTCCATGTATATCCGGCCTACCCATATCGGCACCGAGCCCGCCATTGGCAAGGCGGCAGCGCCGTCACTGACCTCGTGCCAGTATGTGCTGCTGTCACCGGTGGGGGATTACTTTGCCGGCAAGGGCGACAACGGTTTGCGCCTCCTGCTTGAGGAGGACAGCATGCGCTGCGCCGCCCACATGGGCATGATCAAGAGCGGCGGCAACTATGCCAGCGCGCTCGGTCTCACGCTGCGTGCCAAGCAGGAATTCCATATCGACCAGATCCTGTTCTGCCCCAACGGCGATGTGCAGGAAACCGGCGCCGCCAATTTTTTGCTGATCGACGGCGATACCCTCATTACCAAGGCCCTCGATTCCACCTTCCTCCACGGCATCACCCGCGATTCCATCCTCACCCTGGCCAGGGAGATGGGCATGGATGTGCAGGAGCGCCAGCTGTCCATTGAGGAACTGCTGGAGCGCGTCGCCAAACCGGGTTGCGAAGCCGCCCTGTCCGGCACCGCGGCAGTATTGACGGCAGTGGGCACCCTGTTGCACAAAGGCCGCGAATACACCGTAGGCACAGGAAAACTGGGACCCACCACCGCGCGACTGCGCAAGGCTCTCAACGATATCCAGTGGGGCCACAGGGAAGACACCCACGGCTGGCTGACCAGTATTTGAACATCCGTTGAAATAATGCGGTTGTGACCTGTCAGGTCACAACCGCATATCTGCGCAGCCAAATCAACACTGCCTTGCTACCGCTGACAGCCTGTTACCCGAAGTCTAAAGCCTGCGTAACTCGCCTCAAAAAACCTCCTCCCAGATCGCCCTTACCTGCTCCCGATGATGGCAGGCCTCCTGCCAATCGCCGCTGCCACTGCCGATAACGGCGGACAAACCCTGCAAATTGAGCCGGTGCAGAAGGCTGCGGAAGAAGATATACGCTGCCTGCAATTTGCCGACGGCCTCGGCTGACAGCAGGTCACTGGCGCCGATGGCGTCCAGCAGGCGCATGTTGTCGGTGTATGCCAGCCAGGCAGGATAGCGGGCGGCGTGGCGCAGGACGAGATACTGGACGACAAATTCAATGTCGACGATACCGCCAGCATCCTGTTTGAGCTGGAAGCTTCCTGCGCCCTTATCGGCACCGGCAGAACCGAGATGGGTACGCATCTTTTCGCGCATCTGCGTCACTTCCCGGCGCAACTCCTCATCCTCCCGCTGTGTGCACAGCACAGCGCGGCGGATATCCTCAAAGGCGCTGGCGATGGCGCTGTTCCCCGCTACCGGTCTGGCGCGCACCAGGGCCTGATGCTCCCAGGTCCAGGCATTGTCACGCTGGTACTTTTCATAGGCTGACAGGGAGGTCACCAGCATCCCCGAATTGCCGTTGGGTCGCAGGCGCATATCCACCTCATAGAGCACGCCGGACACCGTCTGGGCTGTGAGGATATGGATGATGCGCTGGCCGAGGCGCATAAAGAATGTCGCATTATCAATGGGCTTGTCCCCATCGGTGCTCAAATTGGGGTTGGCGTTGTGGATAAACACCAGGTCCAGATCGGAGCCGTGACCGAGCTCGATACCCCCCAGCTTGCCGTAGCCGAGCACCAGTATTCCCGGCTCTGCTGCTTGCTCACCATCCTTGCCGGGATGACCGTGGCGGGACACCATCCACTCCCAGGACAGGGTCAGCACATGGTCGAGGATCACTTCCGCCAGCCAGGTGAGATTGTCGCTGACCTTCATCAGTGGCAGCGCGCCATCCACTTCGCAGGCGGCAACCCGCAGCCCCTGGGCCAGGTGGAAATAACGCAGCGCCTCCATCTGGGCCTCAAGGTCTTCCGGCGCGATCCGCAATACCTGCTGGCGCAGGTCCTGGGCCAGACTGGCCTTGTCCGCCGGGGTGTAGAGGGTGCGGGGATCGAGCAACTCGTCCAGCAGCGCCGGGTAACGTTCGATCTGCTCGGCAATCCACACGCTCTCACCGCACAGGCGTACCAGTTGGCGCAGGGCGTTGGGGTTTTCGATCAGCAACACCAGATAGGCACTGCGGCGCACGATGCCCTGCACCAGGGGCAGAATCCGCGCCAGGGTTGCACTGCCCCCCGGACCTTCCGCGCAAGCGGCAATCAGCAATGGCATAAAAGTGTCGAGCCGGGTGCGCACCCCCGCTTCCAGCGCTTTTACCGCCCGGCTGTTGCGCAGTGACAGCAGGGCTTGCGCCATCTCGTCACCATTGGCGTAGCCCAGATCGGCAAGATCCGCCCCCAGACTGTCGGGCTTGTCCGCAGCCAGCCACAGGTGGCGGGCGCTCTGCACTTGCGGTGGCGACTCGCGGTCCTCCACCGGCACACTGGCGATATCGTCAAACACTCCGCGCACCAGTTCGCGGTGCTGATCCAGCTGCGCCAAAAAATCCTCCCAGCTGTCAAAACCCATCACTGTGGCCAGCGCGGTGCATGCCGGTTCAGACTGTGGCAAGAGCTGGGTTTGCTGATCCTTGTGACCCTGGATGGCGTGCTCACAATTGCGCAGGAATTCGTATGCCTGCCAGAGTTGCGCGCTGACGCCGGTCGGCAGCAGCCCCTCACTGTCGAGCAGCGGCAGGATCTCCTTCAATTCGGCATTCTGGAAGCGGGAATCCTTGCCGCCGCGGATTAGCTGGAAGGCCTGGGCGATAAATTCCACCTCGCGGATACCACCGGCCCCCTTCTTGATATCGGCATTCATGCCCAGGCGTTTCACTTCGCGGTTGATCAGTGCCTTCATGTCACGCAGCGACTGGATGGCGCTGAAATCGATATATTTGCGATAGGTAAAAGGCCGCAAAATGGCCATCAGCTTTTTGCCTGCCGCCTGGTCGCCGGCCACCACCCGGGCCTTGACCATAGCGTAGCGCTCCCAGTCGCGCCCCTGGGTCTGGTAATACTCCTCCATGGCATCGAAATTGAGCGCCAGTGAACCACTCTGGCCGTAGGGCCGCAGGCGCATGTCGACGCGGAACACAAAGCCGTCGACGGTATTGTTGTCGAGGCACTGGATCAGTTTCTGGCCCAGCTTGGTAAAAAACTCCTGGTTGCTGATCTGGCGTTTGCCGCCTGCGGTTTCCCCGCCTTCCGGGAAGGCAAAGATCAGGTCGATATCGGAGGACACATTGAGTTCCCAGGCCCCCATCTTGCCCATCCCCAGCACCACCAGCTGCTGCGGCTGGCCGCTGAGCTTGCCCATCGGGGTGCCGAAGGCGTCGCACAGCTGGGGATGGAGGATATCGAGCGCGCACTGGATACAGGCTTCCGCCAGGCGGGTCATATCGCCGGTGGTGTCCAGCAAGGCGGCACTGCGGGTGAAATCCCGCCACAGGATGCGCACCATTTCGCGGCGCCGGAACTGCCTGAGCTGCCGTTGCAACTCGGCTTCGGCAGTGGCGCCCTGCAAGGCAGCAGACAGGCGCTGGCGATAGGTATCGGGGCTGTAGCGGGACTCCAGATCACCACTCTCCAGCAAATCCCGAAACATCTGCGGATGCTGCACGCAACTATCCACCACAAAGGGACTGCACCCCCAAACCCTGGCCAGCTGGCTGGCAAAGTCGGGGGCCTGCAAGCGCTGCTCCAGCCAGTCACAGTCTCCGCCACAGCGCTCCCGGTAGCGCACCAGCCCCTGGCGAGCGCTGTCCACTAACGGCTGGGGCAGATCGGGTTGGTCGGGGAGGACGCTGGCAGAGTTACGTTCAATGCTCATGTTCAGGGGTTACTCGCAGTACTTCTTCAATGGAGGTCACTCCGGCGGCCACTTTCTGTGCACCGCTGAGACGCAGGGTGCGCATGCCCTCTTTCATTGCCTGGACCCGCAGGGCGGCGGTGTCGCAATCGTCCTTTACCAGGGCTTTCATGGCCTCCGACATGGGCATGATTTCATACAGGCCCTGGCGCCCGAGGTAGCCGGTATTGCGGCATTCGAGGCAACCCGCAGGCTGAAACACAGTGGCCGGTGCTGCCAGTTTCCAGGGGCTGACCAGCTTCTGCCACACCGCCTCATCCACCTCAGTCTTTTCCTTGCAGTGGGGACACAGCTGGCGCACCAGACGCTGGGCCATCACGCCGTTGAGGGTGACGCGAATCAGGTGGGCTGGCACCCCCAGGTCCAGCAGGCGGGTGATGGCCGTGGGCGCATCGTTGGTGTGCAGGGTCGACAGCACCAGGTGCCCGGTGAGCGCCGCCTGGGTGGCCATATCGGCGGTGGCAAGATCGCGCACCTCCCCCACCATGATGATGTCGGGGTCCTGACGCATCAGGGTGCGGATGCCGCTGGCAAAATCAAAGTCGATGTTGGTCTGCACCTGGGTCTGATTGAAGGCCGCCTCCACCATCTCGATGGGGTCCTCCACCGTGCTGACATTCACCTCCTCCGTGGCCAGCTGCTTGAGGGTCGAATACAGGGTGGTGGTTTTCCCTGAACCGGTCGGGCCGGTAACCAGCACAATGCCGTTGGCGCGACTGGTCATCTGCTGCCAGCGCTCGTGATCGCGCCCGGCCAGGCCCAGGTCGGCAAAACTGCGCAGCAGCACTTCCGGATCGAAGATCCGCATCACCAGCTTTTCGCCAAAGGCGGTGGGCATGGTCGAGAGGCGCAATTCGACCTCGTCGCCCTCCGGGGTTTTTGATTTGACCCGGCCATCCTGGGGGCGGCGCTTTTCCGCCACGTTCATCCGCGCCAGGATCTTGATGCGGCTGACCATGGCGGTCATCACCTGGTCCGGCAGTTCGTAGACCAGGTGCAGAACACCGTCGATGCGAAAACGGATACGGCCCTTCTCGCGGCGCGGCTCGATATGGATATCGCTGGCGCGCTGGTCAAAGGCGTACTGCAACAGCCAGTCGACAATGTTGACGATATGCTGATCCTGGGCGTCCGGGTCCTTGAGGGAACCGAGTTCAAACAGCTGCTCGACATTGGTGACGGCGGTGCGCCCCTCGCCGCGCTGCTGGCGACCCGCGCCCAGCACCGAACGCGACAGGGCATAAAATTCGATAGTGTATTTTTGCAGATCGGCGGGATTGGTCACCACCCGCACCACCTTCCGGCGGGTGGCCTGTTCCAGCCCCTCCACCCAGCTGGTGGCAAAGGGCTGGCCACAGGCGATCACTACCCGCTCCTTGTCCGCTTCTACACAGAGTATTTGATGACGGCGGGCGAATTCAAACGACATCACCCCGGTCACGCTGGGCACGCTGATCTTGAGAGGATCGATATGCCACAGAGGCAGCCCGGCCTTTTCCGCCAGCCAGGCACTGAGGGTATCCAGCGTCAGGGTACGACCCGGCGCTTTGCGGCTCTGCGGCTGCTGGCTGGCGATATACACCAGCGGATGCATCAGGGACTGCTCGCGGCTGCGCACCTGGCCACCGATATGGTTGGCCGTGCGCCGGTCCAACAACTCATCCGCCACCAGATCGTTGAGCACCCCGGCAAGTTCCAGCAATCGCTCGCCCTGTACACCCCTGTTAACCATGCCATCCCCCGATTACCTGACAGCCGATTGTAGGGGAACGGCATGCAAACGCAAATGCGTGAATAGCACGCGGCCTTGCAGGAAAACTATCTCAAGAATTCCTGGATTTCCTTGCTTGTTGTTCAGGATCTGGGCTCTTTGGCACGGCACTTATTTTTGGCATTTGCCAACAGCGCAACGTAAACTCAGGCCATGACTATTGAACAGATGCTCAAGGCCCTGATCCAGGCCAACTCCATCAGCAGCGTGCTGCCCGCCATTGACCAGGGCAACCGGGAGGTGATTGATCTGCTTGCCCACTGGCTGGAAGATCTCGGCTTCAACGTCGAGATCATGCCCCTGGCGGACCCGCGCAAGGCCAATCTGATTGCCACACTCGGCAGCGGCCCCGGCGGCCTGGTGCTGGCCGGCCATACCGACACCGTGCCCTGCGACGACACGCTGTGGCAGCAAAACCCCTTTGCCCTCACCGAGAGGGACAACCGCTTTTACGGCCTCGGCACCGCCGATATGAAGGGGTTTTTTGCCCTCATTATTGAAGCGGTGAAAAGTTTTCAGGGCATGGCGTTACAGCAACCGCTGATTGTGCTCGCTACCGCCGACGAGGAATCCTCCATGTCCGGCGCCAAGGCCCTGGCGGCTGCGGCAAAACCCCAGGCCCGTTGCGCGGTGATCGGCGAACCCACCGGCCTCAAGCCGATCACCATGCACAAGGGCATCATGGTGGAAAAGCTGGTGATTCAGGGCCGCTCGGGACACTCCAGCAACCCGGCGCTGGGCAACAATGCCATGCACACCCTGCAAAAAGTATTGAGTGAACTGCTGGCCTTTCAGGCGGAGTTGAAAGCGAGCTACCGCGACCCACTGTTTGCCGTCAGCTATCCCACCCTCAATCTGGGATGTGTCCATGGTGGCGACAATCCCAACCGCATCTGTGGTCACTGCGAGCTGGGATTTGAGATCCGGCCTCTGCCGGGAATGGACATGGTGGAATTGCAGCGACTGCTAGAGGGCCGCTTGTTGTCGCTGGGTCAGGACAATGGCACGGCGGTGTCCCTCAGCCACTATGCAGTACCTGCCTTCAGTGCGGCGCGCACCACCGATCTGGTCGCCCTGTGTGAAAAACTGACCGGTCACAGTGCCGAAGCAGTGGCTTTCGCCACCGAGGCCCCCTATCTCGATGAACTGGGTATGGATGTGGTGGTGCTGGGGCCGGGGGATATCGATCAGGCCCACCAGCCCGACGAGTATCTCGGCCTGGAGCGGATCAACCCCATGGTCGAGACTCTCCGGCAGCTGATCGGGCATTACTGCCTGGGTTCAGCCCGCTCCTGACAGCAGGCAGTTCGGCCCCGCTGTCATTTCGTCCCGCGCATCCCCAACAGTCGCGATCAGAGCGTCAGTACAATCTTGCCGAATTGGCGGTTGGAGGCCATATGCTGATGGGCCTTGACCACCTCCTCAAACATGAATGTACTGTCGATCACTGGTTTGAGTACACCGCGAGCAAGCCCCTCCTCGAGAAACGCCAGCGCCCGTGGCAGCTCTTCGGGGCGGTTGACGAAGTCGAGGCGAAAGATGGTCATGGCCAGCAGTTTTTCAAAGGCCGGGCCAACGGGAAATGGCGTGACACCACCCGCCATCACCCCGTACAGCACATAGACTCCGCGCTTTGCCATGGCTGAAGCCAGCACCATGGTCTGTTCGCCACCCACCGGATCGAACACCACCCGTGCGCCCACACCGGCGCTGATAGCCATGATCTGCGCGGCCAGGTCCCTGTCGCTGCTGTGCAGCACATGGGTGGCACCTGCGGCAGACAGCGCTTCCATTTTTGACTCGCTGCCCGTCAGGGCGATGGGTATGGCGCCCAGCATGCGGGCTATCTGGATTGCCGCCAGACCAACGCTGCTGGAGGCCGCCGGGATAACCACAAAATCCCCTGCGGCCAGCTTGCCTTCTTCCACAAGCCCACCCCAGGCGGTGAAATAACTGGCCCAGAAGGCGCCATTTTCGACCATGGTCAGATGGGGTGAGGCCTTCATCACCATGCTGGCTGCGACGTTGATCAGTTCGCCGTAAGTCCCCCGCTGCGGGTTCATATGGGGCACAACACAGACTTCCTCACCGACCGCAAAACCGCTGACACCCGCGCCGACGCTTTCCACCACGCCGGCAGCTTCGGCGCCGTTGCCCGATGGCGACGGGGGTTTCATGGGATGGTGGCCGGAACGGAATATCAGGTCCGAGCGGTTGAGACCGATGGCGGCAACCCGGATGCGCACTTCACCGGGACCGGGCGCAGGCACGACCACCTCTTCGATGCGCTGCACCTCCGGCCCGCCGGTTTCGTAAAACTGGATCAATCTGCTCATCTGCCTGTCCTGTGCTGGTATTCTTGTTGACGTTTATTATTGCTCCGGTTATCCGCTCGCCCGTTTGGATAACCGTTGCGCCGGAGTTTACCATCATGCCCTGCGCAAGGTGTGTCACGACAGGGCATGCTCTCACAGGACACATGCTCTCACAGGACAATAGTGCCCTGTATTTTCTTGCGCTGGTCATGCTTATAATCCCCGCTGACAGAGCGCCGGACAGCCATGATCGATTACGTTAAGTTTTTCCGCGAAACATCGCCCTACATCAATATGCACAGGGGCAAGACCTTCGTTATCGCCATCAGCGGTGACGGAGTCCTGCATGCCAACTTCACCCATGTGGTGCAGGATATTGCCCTGCTCAACTCCCTGGGGATACGCATTGTGCTGGTGCATGGCGCCAGACCCCAGATCGAGGAGCGTCTGGCCAACCGCAATATTGCCCCGCGCTTTCAGGACCACACCCGGGTTACCGATGCCGCCACCATGGATTGCGTCAAGGATGCAGTGGGCAATACCCGCATCGCTATTGAGGGCGTGCTTTCCATGGGGCTTGCCAACTCACCCATGCACGGCGCCCGCATCCGGGTGGTGAGCGGCAATTTCATTACCGCCAAACCGGTGGGTGTGCGCAACGGTATCGATTTCCATCACAGTGGCGCGGTGCGCAGGATCGACCGCGCCGCTATCCAGCGCCAGCTGGATGACAATGCCATCGTGCTGCTGTCATCCCTGGGTTATTCCGCCACCGGCGAGGCCTTCAACCTTGCCTATGAAGATGTGGCCACCCAGACTGCGGTCGCCCTGAAGGCGGAAAAACTGATTCTCTTTAGTGAGAAACCAGGCATCCCCGATGATGCCGGCAACCTGATCAGGATTCTGTCGCTGCCCGATGTCAACGCCTGCCTGGCGCGCATGGGCGATGACCAGGGCCTGAAAAACCTGCTCAATGCCGGTTATCTCGCCTGCAATAATGGCGTGGCACGCACCCACCTGATCAGCTACCAGAAGAATGGCGCCCTGCTGTGCGAACTGTTTACCCGCGAAGGGGAAGGCACCCTGCTGCTGCACGACGGCAACGAGGTTATCCGCAACGCGGCCATTGACGATATTGCTGGCCTGCTGGATATCATTTCACCCCTTGAGGAATCAGGGGTGCTGGTGAAACGCTCGCGGGAATTGCTGGAGACGGAAATCTCGCGCTTTACCCTGGTGGTGGATGCCGAGAACGTACTGGTGGCCTGCGCCGCCCTGTACCCCTTTACCGACCATCAGTCCGCCGAACTGGCCTGTGTGGTCACCCACCCGGACTACCGCAATCGCGGCCTGGCATCGCGCCTGCTCGCCCATCTCGAAAAGCAGGCGCGCAGCCAGGGATTGCAGCAGCTGTTTGTGCTGACCACCCAGACCGCTCACTGGTTTCTGGAACAGGGCTTTGTGCCAGTGTCGGTGGAGAGTCTGCCCGCTACGAAAAAAGAGCTGTACAACTACCAGCGCAACTCAAAAATCTTTATGAAGCCGCTGTAGCCGCGCAACACCCGGACACGCCAAAACGCCACAGGGCGGTAGCAACAACTACCGCCCTGTGGCGTTTTGGGAGAATGATTCTGGCGATGATTGCGCTGGGCACAACCCTCACAGGTCGATCAGCTGCGTGGGATCGCCGCCACCCGGGCTTCAATCATCTCGAGGTTTGGCAGCCATGCCTGGTTATCACCGACAACGGCATCCATCAACCGCAAGGCCTGCTTGCCATCGGTTTGCGCCAGCACGGTCTGTTCTGTGACCTGCACCGGCTGGGGGATGGCAGCGAGGCGCACCGCATAAAAACCCAGCTCGGTAGCGTCGCCAACGGCATTGAAAATCGCCATCCGGTTGGTTTCCCCCAGGGGTGGTCTGTTGCCACCGCACATCACTTCGAGAGACAGCAAGGGAATGCGCTGCTCGCGCCAGTTGATCCAGCCATAGCAGGGGCCGTCACTGTCACCGGCCACTGGACTGGTCTCGCTATTGATCACTTCGGCCACCGCTGTGAGGGGCACCAGCAGCTTCTGGTCGGTCAGCGTCAGGATCAGACAACTGATGCGCGTGGGTAGCAGATCGTTTTTTTCCACCGCCTGATTCATTGTTCACTTCCCCCTTGTGGACCGGTTTTTTTATCCATTGCCTGATGGGTCGCCATTATCCCGCCTGTTCCGCTTCGGCAGCAGTGCGCCGCAGCATTTCATACACCGTGCTGATCAGCACTTCTTCCTGATAGGGTTTACCCAGGTAGCGATCAACACCCATGGCCAGCGCCCGCTCCCGGTGTTTTTCGCCGGTGCGCGAGGTGATCATCACCATCGGCAGGTTTTTAAGCCGCTGGGTGGAGCGCACCAGACGCGCCACCTCGAAACCGTCCATGCGCGGCATCTCGATATCCAGCAGCATCACATCCGGGGTGTTGTCCTGCAGCACCCGCATGGCATCGACCCCGTCCTTGGCGGTGATTACCCGGAAACCTTCCCTTTCGAGGAAGCGCCCGGTCACCTTGCGCACGGTGACCGAATCGTCCACCACCATGATCAGCGGGATATGGTCGGCTTCCTGTACCTTTTCGACCACCACTGGCGCCAGGGGCGCCACGACTGGCTGATCGCGCAGCAGGGCCTGGAGATCGAGAATGACCACCACCCGGCCATCCCCCAGCACCGTGGCGCCGGACAGGCCCGGCACCCGGCTGAACTGGGCGCCCAGGGTCTTGACCACAATCTCGCGGCTGCCGATCAGGCCGTCGACCTGGACGGCATAGTTTCGCCCTTCACTGCGAATCAGCACCAGGGGCAACTGCCCCATGGCGGTATCGAGGGTGGGACGCAATTCAGCCGACAGCAGGCTGCCCAGATAGCGCACTTCGTAGTGCTCGCCACCGTACTCCAGTTTCTTGTGGGGATTTTGGTAGAAGTTCATCAATTCATCAGGCGGCACCCGGGTGACACCGTTGATGGAACTGAGGGCAAGGGCGTAGGACGCTTCGCCAACCTCGATCATCAGCGCCCGGTTGACCGATACGGTGAACGGCAGCCTGAGGGTAAATTCAGTACCGGCTCCGCGCTGGCTGGCAATGGAGACCGAGCCTCCCAGCTGACGCACATCGCTGTTGACCACATCCATGCCCACCCCGCGACCGGAGATCTGGGTGACCTCGCTGGAGGTGGAAAAGCCCGGGGCAAAGATAAACTGGTAGATATCCTGATCGCTGTAGGTGGCGTGCTCGGGCATCAAGCCGCTGCTCAACGCCTTGGCGCGAATGGCATCCGCATTGAGGCCGCGACCATCGTCAGCGAGCCTGATCAACACATCGCCGCCTTCCCGGGCAAAACTCAGCGACAGGGTACCTTCGGGCAGTTTGCCCAGGGCCAGGCGCTCGGCTTCACTTTCAATACCGTGGTCAACGGCGTTGCGAATCATGTGCTCGAGGGACGGCACGATGCGCTCGAGAATGGAGCGATCAATCTCACCTTCGATACTTTCGAGCCGCAGCACCACCTGCTTGCCGAGGGAGTTGCCCACCTGGCGCACAATGCGGCGCAGGCGCGGCACCAGCCGCGAGAACGGCACCATGCGGGTGCGCATCAGCCCTTCCTGCAAATCGGTATTGATACGGGACTGCTGCAACAACAGCGATTCCGCGTCGCGCGCCTTGTCTACCAGGGTGTCGCGCAGATCCTGCACGTCCGATGCCGATTCCAGCAGGCTGCGCGACAGCTGCTGGAGCTGGGAATAGCGGTCCATCTCGAGGGGGTCGAAGCCCTCACTGCTGTCCGACGACTCGATCTGTTCGCGGCGGAACATGACCTGGGCGTCGGTCTCGATACCGAGGCGCCGCACCTGGTCGTGCATGCGGCGGATGGTGGCTTCCATCTCGTCGAGGGAAAACATGAACTCGCTGATGTGCTGCTCCACCTGACCGCGGGAGATACTGGTTTCCCCCGCCAGGTTGACCAGGGTATCGAGCATGGGTGCCGCCACCTTGACCATTTCCTGCGCCGCTGCAGCCTGCTGTTCGGCGTCGCTGGCGCTAGGCCCGGCAGCATCCAGGCCGCGGTAGGTCCCCGTGAAAGGAAGAATTTCCGCACTGGGCCACTCATCCACCGCTGCCTTGTCGGCTTCATCGCTGCTCGCTGGTGAAGTCGTCTCCTCGACCTTCTCCACGGGGGTTGCAGTGACGCTGCTCTCAACAGGTTGAGCGCTGACAGTAGATGGCTCTTCAGCCGCAACCTGGGCTTTGAGGGATTGCTGGTAGGCTTTGCGGATAGTCTCGACACCGTTGGCCAGTACGTCGTGGTAGGCCAGCATGGAGGCAATTGCCGAAGTGCTGCCGGCGGCGACCTGCTTTTCGCGGGCGATCACCACCGCCTCCAGGTCGTGGCTGACATTGCCGAGGGCCTCCAGACCAGCCATCCGCGCGCCACCCTTGAAGGTGTGCAGGGTGCGCTTGAGGGAATCGGGGGGCGCGCTGTCCTGGGGAGCCTCGCGCCACTGGTGGAAGGTGTGCTCCATGGATTCGAGCAGTTCGTCGGCCTCCTGTAGGAAAAGCTCGATAATCTCGCCATCGGCCTCGGCGGGCAATACCATCTGCGCCAGAGCGGCCGCCAGGTTTGCCGCGTCGTCGCTGGCCGCCATGCCTGGCGAGGCCGCGAGTGCGGCAATCTGCGCCTGCAGCGATTCGCTGACCGCCACAATTTCCTGATGGGCCGCAACGGCATCCACCATATCGAGCAGCACCTCGTGGGCGGCCAGCAGGGTTGCCATCGCCTCGGCGCTTGGGGCAATACGTTTTTCGAGAATGCTGTCGTAGCACCCCGCCAGTTTGCCGGTAAGGACAGCGAGGGGTGCCAGCCCGGCCCGTTCGGCACCGTTTTCGAGCTCGCGCAGTTCTGCCGAGAGCCCCTGCAGCCGGGTCAGCTCGAAGTCGACGGCGTGGCCCCAGGCGTCGAGGGTTGCCTCCACATCCAGCACCCGCTGCATGCCATCGGCCATGATGAGATTGAGGAAGGCGGGATCCACACCCCGCTGCGGTTCTTCGCCCTGGCCGAGGGATGGACCGATGGCCTTCTCGCGCAGCTCGTGGACCCGAGCCTTGAATATATCCAGTTCAGCGGCATCAAAACCCGAACCATTGCTGAGTCCTGCGACGATGCGCTGGCTGTAGTCGACACCATCTGCCAACAGATCGACAATATCCGGGTCGAGTGCCACCTGGAAATTGAGCATCTCGCGCATAAAGCGCTCAAGCGGCGTCACCAGCTCGGCGAGGGGTTCGATATTCGCCATGTGGGCGCTGCCTTTGAGTGTGTGCAGCACGCCTTGCAACTTCGGTGAGGGGTGATCGTAAAAGGGGGCCTTGCTGCGCTGCTGGGCGACAAACTGACGCACGTTGTCGAGATGGCCCAAGGCTTCCTTGGCAAAGATCTCCAGCAGCAGGTGGTCATCATCCGGCTCGGCATCTGTCTTGCCGGTGGCGACAGCGGGCTCGGCATCAATGGCAGCAAGTTCAACCGCTTCGCCTTCGGCCAGCCTGGTGGCCAGGGTGCGCAGGACATCCACCCGCTGGCGGTCAAAATCACTGCTGCTGTGCTCAAAGGATGACACCATGACGGGCAGCAGCCCCAGGGCTTCGCCCAGACAGGCCAGCAATGCCGGTGTCGGGCTGATACGGCCCTCGATAATCCGGTTGAGCAGATTTTCAAGTGACCAGGCCAGTTCGCCGATGTCACTCGCCCCTACCATGCGGCCACTGCCCTTGAGGGTGTGGAAAGCGCGGCGGGTTTCCGCCAGGGCTTCGGCATCGTCATGATCCGCTGCCCAGCGCGGGTAGTATTCAACCAGAGTTGCCAGAACCTCTCCGGCTTCTTCGACAAATACTTCCCTGATCTCGGGGTCGATCTCGTCATGATCCATGGCTTGTTGCTCCTGAAGGGAAGGCTCCTGAAAGGAGGGCTCCTGAGGTGGCGCGGGCTGCGGGGCTGTGGCAGCCTGGCCTCTGTCCCGGGCTTGCCCGGCTGGCATTGCCAGCGCGGCGCGGGGCTGGATTTGTGGCGGGGTTTCCACCGGATACCCCAGTTTGCTGATACTGAGTTCTGCCAGGCTGAGGAGGGCATGGTTGCCATCCGTACTGCCTGCCAGTTTGTCGGCCAGATAATGATCCAGCGAGGCAATCACATCTGCCAGCGTGTCAAGGTCGCGCCAGTCAGGCGCCTCGGCAGCGGAGACGGCTTCGTTTTGAATATAGTGGCCACAGGCTTTGACTATCGCCGCACAGCGTTGAAGTCCCGCCATTTCGAGGACCGCCGCAATCTGCGCGAGCTCTGCCGGGGTGTTGGCCAGCACCGATCCATCCCGTCTGGCGCTGACATAGGCAAGCACCGACTGTTTAACACCATCGATATCGCCAATCACTTCCTGCAACAGTTTTACCCTGGCGCGACTGACTTCCAGGCGTTGTGCCGGGGGCAATTCGGCCGCATCCAGCTCGGGGTGGTCGTGGATACGCCAGGCATTGACAGCCGATTCCAGATCCATGATCAGGCTCGCCAGGGTGTCCATCTCGCCGCCATTGCCATCCACCAGTTCCTCGATCACCTCAATAATCGACAGCGTGGCCTGGCGCAGTGAGAACTGCGACACCATTGCCAGGGTATCGGCAATGCGTTTCAGGTAGGACAGGGTCTGGCGCAGCGAACCCGCATTAACCCCCGCAGAGGCGATGAATTCTTCCACCAGGTCCTTGACGGATTCGAGCTCCTGGATGAGGCCGTTGGACACGGCCTCGATCAACTGATTGTCGAGCCAGGCAGAGCTTTCACCACTGTCTGCAGTGTCTGTGTTGTGCGCAGACGGCAGTGCGGCTTGCAGATTGAAAGCCTGGCAGACAGTCTGGATACGGGGAGTTTCAGCGCCCGATGCCGCCACATAGTAAAGCAGGTTATTCAGCAGTTGACGGGGAAAGGGCTCATCAAAGGCAGCGGCGCCCTTGTCAGCGAGCAGGCGTATTTCCTTGTCGAGTTCGCGCAGTAAAAAGCGGCTGGCGCTGCTCCACGGAATACTCAGATGAAACAGGCCCTCGACAAAGGCCCCCGCTGTGCGCCACAACTGCTCCCTTGCTGTGCCACTGCACAACTCCCGCAGCCGGGCTGTCACTTTCTCAAGATTTTTGAGGTGGTTATCCGTTGACTTGGCCTTGATCAATCCCAGCAGGGCCGCCTGGTACATCTTGCGCAGCTTTTTCACCAGATCGCGCAGCGCCTCGGGGTTTGGCACCAGGGCAGCCACATCAGCAGCGTCGAGAATATCCAGGTTGGGGGTAAAGCTGACCGACTCGGTGAACAGGTGTTCACCGCGCACAGCCCTGAGATCGTTGAGCATGGTGACCAGCGAGGTGGGATGGGCAGAGCCGCCGGCAACCAGTTGCTTGAGGTACCCGGGGACACTGTTGATGCCCTGCACAAGCACTTCACAGGCCTCGCCGGGATTGCCCAGGCTGTTGGTACTCAGGGCGTTGACCACTGCTTCCATCTCGGCCACAAGGATGGCGCCACCCTCGCACTGGGCAATTTTCAGGCTGCCCTGTACCTGGTGAAAATAATCGAGACACTGCTGCAAAGGAGAGTCGGCGCAGTGCTGCGAAGCCGTGTCAGCAGCACCGTCCGCCCGCTGAGCGTCGCGCAGATACTCTTCGAGTGCGTCGTAAGCAAGCGCCAGACTGGATTCCACTTCCCCGCTGAGCCAGCCAATCCCCTGCAATGTTTGATGGGTTTCCACGCAGTTACCTTATTTTAGTGCGCCCGTGCAGGGCCGTTGACACCGGATGACAATCAGGGCGCGCCGATCAGGATTGATTCCACGCGGAAATAGCGCGTTGCCTGTGTAGCAAGGTGTTACGCCACACAGGCTGGCTTCTGATCAGCAACACATTCCCGTCATGCGCGCTTAGGCTTCGCGGCGGTCAGCGTCACTCTCGTCGATGCTGAATTCATCGAGATCAACGCTGGCCATCTCGGCTTCCAGCTCGGTAACCGCGCCACCGTGGCTGGAACCGTTGAGGCCCTGGGCACTAAGCTGACGCTCGGCCTCGTCGGCTTCCTCCTGCGCCTCGGCATCGAGGACGGACTGGACATACTGCTGCTCGTCCCACTCTTCGTCCTCAACGTCTTCAGCCTCGACAGGTTGCTCGTACTGGCCAGACTTGGCTTCCTGGGCATCAAGAGCGGCCAGTGATTCTTCCAGTGTCGGTGCAGCGGATGGCGTAGTCGCCTTGCTGCGGGCAAGGTGAGTGGGGAGCTTGAAGTCGGCAACGAACTCACGCAGCTCTACCGCCATTTCCGCCAGTTCTCCAATCGAGCTGGCGGTGCTGTTGGTCGCTGCAGTGGTCTGGGAGGTAATGTCCTGGATCACGTTCATGGTGACCGAGATCTGGCCCGCCGTGGTGGCCTGGCGCTTGGCGGCGGTGGAGATATCCTGAATCAATTCCGCGAGGGTGGCGGATACGGTCTGGATTTCTTCCAGAGCTGAACCCGCATCGTGGGCCAGCTGGGCGCCTTTCACCACCTCGGAGGTGGTTTGCTCCATGGACGATACCGCTTCGTGGGTATCGGTCTGAATGGCTTTTACCAGCGAGGCAACCTGCTTGGCAGCACCGGCGGAGCGTTCTGCCAGGCGCTGTACTTCGTCGGCAACCACCGCAAAACCGCGACCGGCATCACCGGCCATCGACGCCTGGATGGCGGCGTTGAGTGCGAGGATGTTGGTCTGGTCGGCAATGTCCGAAATCAGCGACACGATATCGCCAATTTCCTGCGAACTTTCACCCAGTCGCTTGATCCGCTTGGAGGTATCCTGGATCTGCTCGCGGATGGTGTCCATGCCCTTGACGTTGCTTTGAACCACGTTGGCGCCGTTGGTGGCGATGCTCACCGAGCGCGATGCTACCGCTGCCGATTCGGCCGCGTTGGCGGAGACCTGGTCAATGGTGGTAGCCATTTCATTGATGGCGGCGGAAGTGCCGGCAATTTCCTGAGCCTGGTGCTCGGAGGCGTCGGCCAACTGGAGTGCGGTTGCCCGGGTCTCGTTCGCCGATGCGGAGACGTTTTCAGCGGTGTCCTGAATCCGTGCCACCAGTTCTCGCAGCTGGTGAATGGTGAAGTTGATCGCGTCGGCGATGGCGCCGGTGAAATCTTCCGTTACCGTGGCCTGGCCGGTGAGGTCACCATCACCGAGGCCTTCGATCTCGTCGAGCAGACGCAGAATCGCCTGCTGGTTTTTTTCATTCGCTTCCGCCGTATCCTTGAGGCTGCGGCGAGTGCTGGCATAGACCTGCAAACCGATCAGCGCCAACAGGATCAGGGCGAGCAGACCCGCCACCAAGGCCGAGCTGTTGGACAGGGTCCGGTTGGCTGGCAATGCCGCAATCGCCTCGGCCAGACCGGCACCGGATTCCAGCAGTGTTGGCGTCTGGTCGAGAATGGTTTCGGTACCCTGACGCGCGCGGAACAGTGCCGGGGTTGCGTCAAAGATCTCCTGAATGGAGTTGCTGACGAATTCAAACTGGCCCGAGATCTGTTGCAGGCTGGTGCGTGCGCGGCCATCGGTTACGCGGCTGATACCGAGCGCCACATCACCGTTTTTCATGCCGTCAAGTACCCGCCCAAACAGGTTGGCGTCGCGGTTGAACTGATCCGCTGCGGCCTCGGCATCTTCGCCACCGGCCAGCATTTTCTCGACGTTACGACCAATCCGCTCGGCCAGCCAGGACTGGGCCTGGGCTACCGACACCTGATCCGCCGGCGCGCGGGCGTCGAGCAGGGTGTCAACGATCTGGTCGTGAGCTACCTGCAGTTGGGGCAGACGCTCGTTGAGGGTGTCGACCACCTGGTGGAGGAAGATAATCGTCTCTTTGTCGCCGACGATCACATCGGTCTGCTGCTTGATGCTGCTCAGGGCCTTTTCATAGGATTCAAGGGTTTCAGCAGGTAATTCACTGCCGTTTTCCTTGAGCTGGCTCCAGCCTGCCTGCATATCGGCAGTCACTTTTTCCAGTTCGGTAAAGGCTTCTTCCTGACCGTCTGTGGCATCCCGTGACAGGCCTGCAACCCGGTAGGACAGGGCGCGCAGGTCAGACACCAGATCGAGGTTTCTGCGATCCCTGGCACCGTCGACGAAGACCACCACCAGGTTGACCACCACGAAAGCGACTAAAGCAATAAACGCCACCGACAGAATGAACATGGGTTTGCTGACGTTGAATTTACTGGTTCCTTTTAACATGTCTCTCTCCCGGCATTTGCTGCCGCTGTAATCGTTTTTTTGAAAGTTACCCGTCTAGGCCGCCACATCGAGAAAATCATCGTGACCAAACAGTGCCTCGGGCCTGAACAGCGCCCAATACTCTCCGTCATTGAGAAACGTCCCGGGCACAAAGCGTGCTAACGGCGGAGGAACAACGTCTCTCTTTTCCGAGTAGGCATCTACCCGAAAATGCTTCATGCCAACCACATCATCAACAATCAGCCCGGCAGAAATGCCGTTGCGCTCGATCAGCACAACCCGCTGGCGCTTGGGTGATGCTTGCAGGCGACCGCCGAGAAAACTCGCAAAGTCGATGATTGGCGTCAGTTTGCCACGCACGTTGGCCACCCCCCGGACCCAGGATTTAACCCTCGGCAGGCGCGTGCAATGGGGCACTTCGAATAGCTCGTTCATCTCTTCCAGCAAGATGGCGACCGGGGCGCCCAGCAGATGGAAGCAGACGACTGTTTTGGTGGGGATCACGTCGATCTGGGCAGGCAGGCTGCGCGATCGATCGCCGTAATCCCTGGATAACCTCGCCAGTTGCTCGTAGGCCTGATTATTATTTTTTGTGCTCACAGGATTCTCCTTGTGCCTGTCAGCCGACCACCTGCTCAATGGTCGTCAACAACTGTTTTTCAGTAACCGGTTTCGTCAGATACGCCTTGGCGCCCTGGCGGGACCCCCACATGCGATCAGTTTCCTGATCCTTGGTGGTGACAATAATGACGGGGATGTGGCTGGTTTCCTTGGTCTTGGTGAGCTGGCGGGTTGCCTGAAAACCGTTCATGCCGGGCATGACGATATCCATCAGCACCACATCGGGCATTTCCCGCTTGGCCAGCATCACACCGCTTTCGCCCGAGTCGGCAACCAGCACGTTGTGACCATTTTTGGTGAGCATGTTGCGGAGTTTGTGAATCTCGGTGGGAGAATCATCAATGATAAGAATCTTCGTCATGGTTTCCCTCTTGTGCAAAGTTTCCGTGTGGTTGGAATCAACCTGTCAAATCAGGTTGCCTCAGGCTCTACAAGCTGGCCAAGCTCCCGTGGTGCGTACTTGGCCAGCGCTTCGAAAAGTTCATTCTTGCTGAACGGCTTGGTGAGGTAGTCATCGGCGCCGACTATCCGCCCCTTGGCCTTGTCAAAGAGACCATCCTTGCTTGACAGCATAATGACCGGAGTGTGGCGGAACTGCTTGTTATTCTTGATCAGTGCACAGGTCTGGTAACCATCGAGGCGCGGCATCATGATATCGACAAAGATGACGTCAGGCTCCCGATCGGCAATCTTGGACAGCGAGTCAAATCCATCGATAGCAGTGATCACCTCGCAGCCCGCCTTGGTGAGCAGGGTTTCAGCTGTTTTGCGGATGGTATTGCTATCGTCAATGACCATTACTTTCAGGCCATCCAGTCTTAACTCCATTGGCACTCCACCTCTGTCGTAGTTTTAATTATCAGGCTCATGCTGATCTCCGGGGCGCATTTCTAGCATAAACTGTACACAACATCTACTCCACCCTTCCCATATGCGGATATTGCCCGACAAAGTGCATCATATCGATGCTGAATGACTGCCAGGTGACGAATTGCTATGCTCCTGCCTGGCTTTATAGCCACAAACACCCGGAAATTCACCCCAAGGGCTCCACAGGCCCTTCACCAGCCAAGGGATACACAACCATGTCCTACTCGATCGGTGTAGTAATGGATCCGATCCAGACCATTGCCTTCAAGAAAGATACCACCCTTGCCCTGCTGCTGGCGGCCAGGGAGCGGGGCTGGACGCTGTTTTACATGGAACAAGCCGATCTGGCCCTGACCGATGGTCGACCGGTGGCAACCATGGCGGCCCTTGAGGTGCACAACGACCCCCACAACTGGTACAGCTTGGGGCCGAGGGAGGAGCGCTCACTGACGGAGCTTGATGCCATCCTGATGCGCAAGGACCCGCCCTTTGACAGTGAGTACATCTACTCCACCTATATTCTCGAAGCCGCTGAACAACAGGGTGTGCTGATCGTCAACAAACCCCAGAGCCTGCGCGACTGTAACGAAAAGGTGTTTGCCACCCAGTTCCCACACTTCGCGCCAGCGCTGCTGGTCAGCCGGGATGCCCTAAAACTCCGCAAGTTCCATGCCACCCACGGCGATGTGATCTTCAAGCCCCTCGATGGCATGGGCGGGGCAGCCATTTTCCATGTCAAGCCCGGCGACACCAACCTCAGCGTGATTATTGAAACCCTCACCGAGCATGGCCGCCGCACCATCATGGCGCAAAAGTATATCCCCGAGATCGCTGCCGGTGACAAGCGCATCCTGGTAATAGACGGCGAACCAGTCCCCTATTGCCTGGCGCGCATCCCCGCCAGCGGCGAAAGCCGCGGCAACCTCGCTGCTGGCGGCAGCGGAGTGGTACAGCCCCTCAGCCCCCGCGACCGGGAAATCGCCGAGACTATTGGCCCGATTCTGAAGGAGAAAGGCATTCTCTTTGCCGGCCTCGATGTGATCGGTGACTATCTCACCGAGATCAATGTCACCAGCCCCACCTGCGCCCGGGAAATCGATGCCGCTCACGACACCCGCATTGGCGCCAGATTGATGGATGCCATCGCCCGGCGTCTGTCCTGACCCCTCCGCCCGCCATGCCAGCCAACCTTCCCGCCCTCCACAGCACTGGCCAACCCGGCACTGATCGCCTCGGTCTGGCTCTGCTGCTGGCGATGGTGCTCCATGGCGGGCTGATCTTTGGGGTGGGTTTTGAGAAGGACAACCGCCAGGCACCCTCCAGCACCCTCGAGATCACCCTGGCCCGTCACCGCAGCGCTGTGGCGCCTGAGGATGCCGAACACATCGCCAGCCACAACCAGCTGGCGAGCGGCGACCAGCAGGAATCACGCCCGATCACCAGCGACGAGATCGCCCTGCTGGAAAGCACGGAATTGCGCGACGTCGACCCGCTCTCAGAGCCCTACCTCCCCGAGCAGTCGCCATTTGCACCCAGCGATGCGCTGGTCAGCAGCAATGATGGCGGCACACCGCCAGTGCAGGCCCAGCCTGGCGAGACAGCCCACAGCCAGGCGGAAATACCTGCCAACCGGGTGCGTGAAATCGCCAGCCTGCGCGCCCGCCTCGATCAGCAAAAACAGGCCTACAGCAAACTGCCCCGCACCCTGGTGCTCACCTCTGTCAGCGCCAGATCCTCCGACCAGGCCGACTACCTGTACAACTGGATTGAGTGGGTGGAAAAAGTCGGCAACGAAAACTACCCCGAGGAGGCGCGCCGCAAAACCCTGTTCGGCGAGTTGCGCCTGGCTGTCTCCATCGGTCGCGATGGAGGTGTGGAAGGCATTGAAATCCTCCACAGTTCCGGCCAGCGGGTGCTGGACCAGGCGGCTATCCGCACCGTGCGACTCGCCGCGCCGTTCGCACCCCTGCCACCCTCCCTGGGGGTTGACCGGATCGAGGTCATTCGCACCTGGCGCTTTGTGCCCGGCCACCAGTTTTCATCCAGCAATGAGTAACAGCTTACACTCCATTGCCTGCCTTCAACCTTGTAATACCCCAATACTGACCCAATACTCTAGTCAATGGTGAAAAACACACGGCATTGCCGATAGTGGGTTTTTCAGCAGACTACTACGCATTCACAGGAGATGGGTCATGGCTGAAAAACACAGTGTCAATCTCAAAAACCAGTTCCTGCTTGCCATGCCGGGCCTGCAGGATCCCAATTTTGCCCACGCCGTTATCTATATCTGCGAACACAACGAGGATGGCGCCATGGGCATCACCATCAACCAGCCGACGGACATCCCCATGAGCCGGGTGTTTGACGAACTCGAGCTGGCCTATTCCGAGGAACTGGGGCGCAAACCGCTGCTGTCGGGCGGGCCGGTGCAACGGGAGCGGGGCTTCGTGCTGCACAAAACCACCGCCACCCACTGGGAATCCACCGTGGAGATCTCCGCCGATATCAGCCTCACCGCCTCGCGCGACATTATTCTCGACATTGCCCGCAACAAGGGCCCCAGCGACAGCTACCTCACCCTCGGCTATGCCGGCTGGGGTGCCGGGCAGCTGGAACAGGAGCTGGCTGACAACGCCTGGCTGACCATCCCCGCCGACCCGCTGATCATGTTCGGCATCCCCTTCAACGAACGCGCCCGCGCCGCTGCCGCCAAGATCGGTTTCGACCTCGACCGGCTGAGCATCCAGGCAGGCCATGCCTGACGACCCCACAGTACAGCCGAGCGACAAGGACAAGATAGTCACTGCTCTGGCCTTTGATTACGGACTCAAATCTATCGGTTGCGCTGTCGGCCAGACACTGACCGGCAGCGCCTCACCGGTGGCGGTGCTCAAGGCCCGCGACGGCCAGCCCGACTGGCAGGCAGTAGAAGACGTGATCACCCGCTGGCAGCCAACCCTGTTACTGGTGGGATTGCCCCTCAACATGGATGGCAGTGAAAGTGAATTTTGCCTGCGCGCGCGCAAATTTGCCCGCCGCCTGCAGGGCCGCTACGGATTGCCGGTGAAAATGGTCGACGAGCGACTTTCGTCCCGCGAAGCGAAAACCCGTGAGGTTCGCCGCGGTGCGGAGGCGCACAATTACCGCAAGAATCCGGTGGACGACCTGGCGGCCCAGGTCATCCTCGAAACCTGGCTCGCCAATCCGGATTATGCCCTGTCGCCTTGAAAGGCGACCCTGAGAAATGACCCTGAGAAGTGACCCCAATGCCTCAGGGCTTGTAGAAATGGAAACTCTGCAACGGATCATCCTCTTCCACAATCATGTCATCCGCTGTTTGTGACAGGTAATCGGCGCTGGTGTCGTTTTTGAGTTTGATCAGCAGGCGCAGGTCATTTTTCGAATCCGCATAGGCTAGGGCATCTTCATAGGAGATCAGCCCCTCGCTGTAGAGTTTGTAGAGGGCCTGATCGAAGGTTTGCATACCCTGCTCGGTGGAGCGCGTCATCAGCTCCTTGAGCTTGTGCACTTCGCCTTTGCGTATCAGGTCGGACACCAGCGGCGTATTGATCATGATTTCAACAGCGGCACGGCGCCCTTTGCCATCCACGGTGGGCACCAGCTGCTGGGCCAGCATGGCGCGCAGGTTGAGAGACAGGTCCATCCACAGCTGGGGATGACGCTCAGCCGGGAAAAAGTGCAGGATCCGGTCGAGCGCCTGGTTGGCATTGTTGGCGTGCAGTGTCGTCAGCACCAGGTGCCCGGTCTCGGCAAAGGTGATGGCGTGCTCCATGGTTTCGCGGGTGCGGATCTCGCCGATCAGGATGACGTCCGGGGCCTGGCGCAGGGTGTTGCGCAGTGCCACATCGAAGGAATCCGTGTCCACCCCCACCTCGCGCTGGGTGACAATACAGCCTTCATGCTGATGGACAAACTCGATGGGATCCTCAATGGAGATGATATGACCCTTGGTGTTGCGGTTGCGGTGCCCGATCATGGCCGCCAGGGAGGTGGATTTGCCGGTACCGGTGGCGCCGACAAAAACAATGATGCCGCGCTTGGCCATGACCAGCTCGTTGAGGATGGGCGGCAGTTGCAACTCATCCACGGTGGGAATCACTGTCTCGATGCGGCGCAGCACCATGCCCACATCATTGCGCTGGTAAAAGGCGCTGACCCGAAAGCGCGCGCCCCACTGGGAGGCGATGGCAAAATTCAGCTCCTTGGTGCGGTTGAACTCACGCCGCTGCTCCTCATCCATGATGCCCTCGACAATGTCGCGGGACATGTCTGGCGTGAGGGCGCTTTTCCCCACCGGCAACACCTTGCCATTGATCTTGATGGAAGGCGGCACGCCGACGGTAATAAAAAGATCCGAGGCGTTCTTGTCCACCATCAGTTTGAGCAGGGTGTCAATGTCCATCTGTAGCAAACCTTTCAGTTATCAAATAAATGCCAAGCGCCTGACGCAGATCAGAAATCATCGGGCACCTTGGCTTTTTCGCGCGCCACTTCCCGCGAGACGATTTTTTGCTTGACCATTTTATGCAGGCACTGGTCCATGGTCTGCATGCCGTGGGATGCGCCGGTCTGGATCGAGGAGTACATCTGCGCCACCTTGTCCTCGCGGATCAGGTTGCGAATGGCCGGGGTGCCGATCATGATCTCGTGGGCGGCGGCACGGCCACCGCCAATTTTCTTCATCAGAGTCTGGGCAAACACCGCCTGCAGGGATTCCGACAGCATGGAGCGCACCATGTCCTTTTCTGCCGCCGGGAACACGTCGATGATGCGGTCGATGGTTTTTGCCGCCGAGGTGGTGTGCAGGGTGCCAAACACCAGGTGGCCGGTTTCAGCGGCGGTGAGCGCCAGGCGGATGGTTTCCAGGTCGCGCATCTCCCCCACCAGGATGATATCGGGGTCTTCCCGCAATGCTGAACGCAGGGCCTCGTTGAAACCGTGGGTGTCCTTGTGGACCTCGCGCTGGTTGACCAGGCACTTTTTGCTTTCGTGGACGAATTCGATGGGGTCCTCAATGGTGAGGACGTGGAGATAGCGGTTCTGGTTGATATAGTCGACCATCGCCGCCAGGGTGGTACTTTTGCCCGAACCGGTGGGGCCGGTCACCAGCACCAGACCGCGGGGCAATACGGATACTTCGCGGAAAATATTGCCCAGCCCCAGATCTTCAAGGGTCAGCACCCGCGAGGGAATGGTACGGAATACACCGCCTGCGCCGCGATTCTGGTTGAATGCATTGACCCGGAAGCGCGCCACACCGGGCACCTCAAAGGAAAAGTCTGTTTCGAGAAATTCCTCGTAATCCCGGCGTTGCTTGTCATTCATGATCTCGTAAATCAAACTGTGCACCTGCTTGTGATCCATCGGCGGCAGGTTGATGCGACGGATGTCGCCATCGATACGGATCATGGGGGGCAAGCCAGCTGACAGGTGCAGGTCTGATGCGCCCTGCTTCACACTGAATGCCAGTAATTCCGTGATATCCATCAGAAAATCCCGTGTGTTATTGAGTCTTTTTGAGTGCCCGAAGGGCAATCCTGCACCTTACCGAGTAATCACAGTACCAAGTATATGACGAATTTTGCACTCAACATCAAGCGGGTTCGCCAAAGACTGTCAAATGCGGCCGCCCGGGCTGATCGCGTTGACGCTATCGCGCTGCTGGCGGTCAGCAAGGGCCAGCCCGCTGCCAGCATTCGCGCGGTGCGACAAACCGGGCAGCGGGATTTTGGCGAAAATTACCTGCAGGAGGCGCTGGATAAAATGGCCCAACTGCAGGATCTGGACCTCTGCTGGCATTTTATCGGCCCGGTCCAGTCGAATAAAACCCGCCCCCTGGCCGAACATTTTCACTGGGTACAGACTGTTGACCGGCTCAAGATCGCCCAGCGCCTGAGCGACCAACGGCCTGCATCATTGCCACCGCTCAACATCTGCATCCAGGTCAATATCGACGGTGAAGACAGCAAGTCCGGCGTTGCTCCAGACGAAGTGGAGGACCTGGCGCGCCACATCCTGCAATTGCCCCGGCTGCAACTGCGCGGGCTGATGGCGATACCGGCGCCTGTCAGCGCTGCTGACAGCCTCAATATGGCGGCCAACGACACGCCGTTCTTTCACCTCGCGCAACTGCTTGCTACCCTACGCACCCGGTCCCCTGCGCTGGCGGCGCTGGACACCCTGTCCATGGGCATGTCCGGCGACCTCGAAGCCGCCGTCGCCGCAGGCTCGACCCTGGTGAGAGTGGGCACAGCGATTTTTGGCGAACGCAACCGCCAGCAAACTTCATAGAGAGAGAACAGCTTGAATACAGCAACCATTGCTTTTATTGGCGGCGGCAACATGGCATCCAGTCTTATTGGCGGCCTGGTGGAGCAAGGCTATGCCCCGGCATCCATTCGCGTCAGCGAGCCGCTGGAAGAGGCGCGCCAGCGCCTCAAGGACAGCTTCGGGGTTGTCACTTTTGCCGACAATGGCGCCGCCTGCGCCGCCGCCGATGTGGTCGTGCTGGCGGTCAAGCCGCAGGTCATGAAGCAGGTAGCCACGGCGCTGGCACCCCACCTGAGCCACAGGCCTGTGGTCGTGTCCATCGCCGCGGGCATTCCTGTGCAGGCCCTGCAAGACTGGCTGGGCGCGGAGATGCCCATTGTGCGCTGCATGCCCAACACCCCCGCCCTGGTGCATATGGGCGCCACCGGCCTGTACGCATCTCCGCGGGTAACCAGCGCCCAGAAGTCCCTCAGCAGCGACCTGTTTGCCGCTGTCGGCGAAATCGCCTGGCTTGAGCAGGAAGCGGATATCGATGCCGTGACCGCTCTGTCCGGCAGCGGCCCGGCCTACTTTTTCCTGCTGATTGAAGCCATGGAAAAAGCCGGGATCGCACAGGGCCTGAGTCCCGAAACGGCGCGCCTGCTGACCTTGCAAACCGCGCTGGGGGCCGCAACAATGGCCGCGCAAAGTGACGTGGACGCCGCCGAATTGCGGCGCCGGGTCACCTCCCCTGCCGGCACCACAGAACGCGCCATCAATACCTTCCTGGCTGGTGACCTGCCACGCCTGGTAGCCGACGCCATGGCGGCGGCACAAATCCGGGCGCGGGAAATGGCCAGTGAATTCACCCAATAAGCGAACCCTGACATGAATGCCTTTACCGACGTCGGCACCTTCCTGATCCAGTCCCTGGCCACCATTTACCTGGTGGTCATCCTGCTGCGCTTTCTGTTGCAGCTGTGCGGGGCCAACTTCTACAACCCGGTATCGCAGTTTGCCCACAAGGCCACGCTGCCGCTGCTGGCGCCGCTGCGCAAGCTGTTCCCGGCCTACGGCAAACTCGATTTTGCCAGCCTGATCCTGGCCCTGCTGTTGCAGTGGCTGGCTATCCAGCTTACCGCCTCGCTGAATGGCAATGCCCTGATCAATGTGCTTTATGTGCTGTGGTGGGGTGTGCTGGGCATCATTTCGATGCTGATCAATATTTATATCTACGGCCTGTTGGCGGCCATTATTCTCAGCTGGGTGGCACCCAACAATCAGCACCCGGTGGTCACCCTGCTGTGGCAGCTGATGGAGCCGGTAATGGCGCCGTTCCGCAAGCTGTTGCCCAACCTGGGCGGGCTGGATCTGTCGCCGATCCTGGTATTCCTGGTGCTCAACATGTTCCGCATTTTTGTTACCCACGCAGCCAACGCATCGCAACTGCCCGGCTGGGCTGTACCGGGCTTCTGACACGCAGACGGTGAGTTTTGTGGCAACAGACCGTGGCAATCTGCTGTTGCACTGCCATATCCAGCCCAAGGCTTCCCGCGATGCCATTGTTGGCATCCACGACGGCCGCCTCAAGGTGCAGGTGGCGTCGCCGCCGCTGGATGGCAAGGCCAATGAGCAGCTGATCCGTTTCCTCGCCAAAACCCTCGGCGTGGCCAAAAGCCGGGTGACGCTGGTGCGGGGTCACAGCAGCCGTTTCAAGACGCTGCTCATCGACGGGCTCGACAGGCTGCCGGACGATTTTCCCTGCCAGCCCTGAGCGGTGTTGCCCAGCCCCGCTGCCCGGCACACTTTCCGCAATCAACTTGAGTACAATGCACCACTTGCCCACCACCCCCTCGCAAAGGCCCCTCCGGATGCAAAAGCGCACCAAAATCATTGCCACCCTCGGCCCCGCCAGCTCTGACCAGGGCACCATCGAAGCCCTGATCCGCGCCGGGACCAATGTGTTCCGCCTCAACTTTTCCCACGGCAGTGGCGACGACCACCGCCAGCGCTGCGAGCAGATCCGTGCCGCCGCCCTGGTCCTCGGCACCCAGGTGGCCATTCTGGGCGACCTGCAAGGCCCGAAGATCCGCATTGCCGGTTTTGCCAATGGCCCCGTCACCCTGGAGGTCGGTGATATTTTCACCCTCGATACAGCCCTGGGGCCGAAGGATGGCGACCAACACCAGGTTGGCGTCACCTATGCCGCCCTGATCGATGACTGCAAGCCGGGGCAGTTATTGCTGCTCGACGATGGCCGCCTGGAGCTGTCTATCGACCGGGTTGAGAGCGGCAAGGTTATTACCAGGGTGCGTACCGGCGGCCTGTTGAGCGCCAACAAGGGCATCAACCTGCTGGGCGGCGGCCTCTCGGCTCCGGCCCTTACCGACAAGGATTACAGTGACATTCGCCTCGCCGCCGAGCTGGAGGTGGATTTTCTCGCCGTCTCCTTCCCGCGCTCCGGGGACGATATCCGCTTTGCCCGCAAGGCTGCTGAAGAGGCGGGCTGCATGGCGCGCATTGTCGCCAAGGTGGAGCGCGCCGAAGCGGTTGCCACCGACGCTGCTCTCGACGACATCATCATCGCCTCCGACGTGGTGATGGTGGCGCGCGGCGACCTGGGGGTGGAAATCGGCGATGCCGAACTGATTGGCATCCAGAAGAAGATGATCCTGCGTGCACGCCAGCTCAACCGCACGGTGATTACCGCCACCCAGATGATGGAAACCATGATCGAAAGCCCGCTGCCCACCCGCGCCGAAGTGTTCGATGTGGCCAACGCCGTGCTGGACGGCACCGATGCGGTGATGCTGTCCGCCGAAACCGCAGCAGGCAAACACCCTGTCAAGGTGGTCGAGGCCATGACCCGGATTATCCTCGGCGCCGAGAAACAGCCCTCCAACCGCACCTCCGGCCACCGCATGGATATCCAGTTCCAGCGCACCGACGAAGCGGTCGCCATGGCGGCCATGTATACCGCCAACCACCTCGGCTCGGTAAAGGCCATCCTCTGTCTCACCGAGACCGGCAATACCCCGCTGTGGATGTCGCGCATTCGCTCCGGCATACCCATCTACGGTATTTCGCGCCAGAGCCCTGCGCTGCGCGCCATGTGTCTATACCGCGGCGTAATTCCCATGCCGGTGCCGGATCAGACCAGCAACATCGACGCCACCCTGTCCGCCGCCATTGAGACCCTCAAGGGCACCGGCGCACTCCAGCCCGGCGACAAGGTGCTGACCACCTACGGCAATGTGTTCGGCAAGATGGGGGAGACCAATACCCTGAAGATTATTACCGTGGATTAGCGACTTGCCGTCTCTCGTTCCCCGTTTCCCATTACCCTATCTGTCCCTGGGAAATGAGAGGCGGGAGAAGGGAGAGATTTGAGTCTGCGCTTTTCCATGTAGAATACGTCCCCTATGAATAACCGCTTCCCCACCAACTCTGTAGGCCTGGTCAAGCCGCGGATCATCCACTTCGAGGAACCCCTCGAGCTGGCCTGTGGCCGCATCCTGCCGCACTTTGATCTGGTGGTGGAAACCTACGGAGAGCTGAATCGGGCGGCCAGCAATGCGGTGTTGATCTGTCATGCCCTGAGCGGCCATCACCACGCCGCCGGTTTTCACACCCCGGAGGACAAAAAACCCGGCTGGTGGGATGAGTATATCGGCCCCGGCAAACCCATCGACACCAACCGCTTTTACGTAGTGGCCCTCAACAATATCGGCGGCTGTCATGGCAGTACCGGGCCGCGCGCCATCAATCCCGCCACCGGCAAAGCCTGGGGCCGCGACTTTCCGCCCCTGCGGGCGCGGGACTGGGTACACAGCCAGTCGCGTCTGGCGGCCAAGCTGGGCATCAGCCAGTGGGCCGCGGTGGTGGGCGGCAGCCTGGGCGGCATGAACGCCATGCGCTGGGCGCTGGAATACCCCGACCGGGTGCGCCACTGCGTCGCCATCGCCTCGGCCATGAAACTCAGCGCCCAGAACATCGCCTTCAACGAGATCGCCCGGCGCGCCATCAAGTCCGACCCCGATTTCCACAATGGCGATTACCTCAGCCACGGCACCCTGCCGCGCAACGGCCTGGCCCTGGCGCGCATGATCGGTCACGTCACCTATTTGTCCGACGAGTTGATGGGCACCCGTTTTGGCCGCGAACTGCGCAGCGGCACCTTCGAGCGCGGACTTGATGCCCCCATTGAATTTCAGGTAGAGAGCTACCTGCGTCATCAGGGCGACTCGTTTTCGGAGATTTTCGACGCCAATACCTACCTGCTGATGACCAAACTGCTGGATTATTTCGATCTGGCGCGGGAGTACGGGGATGACCCGGTGGCGGCCTTCAGCCACGCCCAGTGCAAATTTCTCGTCGTGTCCTTTACCACTGACTGGCGCTTTTCGCCGCAGCGCTCGCGGGAGATCGTCGATGCACTGATCGCCGCCAACAAGGATGTGGTGTACGCCAATATCGAGTCCGATATGGGTCACGATGCCTTTCTGCTGCCCAATGCGCGCTATGAAGGGGTGTTCAGGGCCTATATGGACAATGTCGCCCGCGAAGCAGAGCAACTGGTGAGGAACGCGTGATGTTGCAGCCGGAACTCGACATAGTGCAAAAGTGGATCACCCCCGGCAGCCGCGTGCTCGACCTCGGCTGCGGCGACGGCATGCTGCTACAAAGCCTGGGCAGCAGTCACCAGATTGAGGGTTACGGACTGGAGATCGATCCCGAGCGCATTACCGCCTGTATCGCCAAGGGCGTGAACGTGATCGAAACCGATATCAACAAGGGTCTTGCGCACTTTCCCGACAAAAGCTTCGAAACCGTGCTGATGACCAACTCCCTGCAGGCCCTGATGCGGCCGGACCGCACCATCGAGGAGATGTTGCGCATCGGTCGCGAGTGCGTGGTTACCTTCCCCAATTTTGGCAATATCCGCGCCCGCACTTACCTCGGGGTCAAAGGGCAGATGCCGGTGACCAAACAGCTTAGCTACCAGTGGTACGACACCCCCAACATTCATTTCTGCACGGTGAAGGATTTTGAGACACTGTGCCTGGAAAAAAACATCAGCATTATTCATCGCGCCACGGTTTCGTCCCACGCCATCGACAGGCAACTGATGGGAATCTGGCCTAATCTATTTGCTGAGACGGCTATTTACCATCTCAGCAAATAAACACGATAGGAGTACGTCCATGAAACCAGCACTACACACCATCCTGACGATAGCTACCGCCCTGCTGCTCGGAGCCGTCCTTGTCGGCTGCGGCCAGGGTCGTCAAAGCAGTGAACCCACGGACGCACCCGCCGCCAAGCAGCCCTACTCCGAGTTTGGCGATACGCGTATCTATCACTCCACTTTCAACAGCAGTTTTCTCGAGCCTCAAATCGCTGCCACCTACGGTATTGTCCGGGGCGACGGCAAGGGGCTGGTCAATGTGTCGGTGATTGTCGACGGTGAACCTTCAGGCACACCGGCAACAGTCAGCGGCACCGTCACCAACTTGCTGGGTCAGCTGCAAAGCCTGGACTTTTCTGCAGTGCGGGAAGGGGATTCGGTCTATTATCTGGCGCCGTTCAACTTTACCCATGAGGATCAACTGACCTTCAACCTCGAAGTCAGCGCCGACAGCGATCCGACTCCCCACCAAATCGAGTTCAAGCGCACCATGTACCGGGACATGTAAGGTCCATGACTACGTCGGGCGTTCTGTCCATCCGCCAGGTAGTGCTGGCCAGCGGCAACGCCGGCAAGCTCAGGGAATTCCAGTACCTGCTGGCGGACCAGGGCATAGATGTGGTGGCGCAGTCGGACTTTGACATTGCCGGTGCGGAGGAAACCGGGCTCAGCTTTGTCGAAAACGCCATCATCAAGGCGCGCCACGCCGCCCGCCTCACGGGCTTGCCCGCCATTGCCGATGATTCCGGCCTGGCGGTGGATTTTCTCGACGGCGCGCCGGGGATTTATTCCGCGCGCTTTGCCGGTCCGCAGGCGCAGGACCGCGACAACTACGCCAAACTGCTGGAGCTGCTCAAGGGTGTTGACGAGAACGAGCGCACTGCCCGCTTCCACTGCCTGCTGGTCTACATGCGCCACGGCGATGATCCCACACCACTGATCTGCGAGGGTCGCTGGGAGGGCGTGATCAGCAAAAAGCCCAAGGGCAGCAACGGCTTCGGTTACGACCCGGTGTTTTTTGTGCGCGAACAAGGCTGCACCGCCGCCGAGTTGCCCGCAGAAGTCAAAAACACCCTCAGCCACCGCGCCCGAGCCATGCGCCAGCTGCTGGAAAAACTGGGGCGCCATTGATCGTCACTGCAATAGACGAACCAGCTATCGAGCCCACAATCGAGCCATTCATGCTGCAACTGCCACCCCTCGCCCTCTACGTGCATATTCCCTGGTGTGTGCGCAAATGTCCCTACTGCGATTTCAACTCCCATGAGCCACAGGGGGCGATTCCCGAAGAGGACTATCTGCGCGCCCTGATCGCCGACCTGCAAACGGAGCTGCCCAACGTGCAGGGTCGCCAACTGCACTCCATCTTTTTTGGCGGCGGCACCCCCAGCCTGTTTTCTCCCCGCGCCATTGGCGCCATTCTCGACGCTGCGCAGCGGCTTATCGGCTTTACAGAGGACATTGAAATCACCCTCGAGGCCAACCCCGGCACGGTGGAGCAGGCACGTTTTGCGGGTTTTCGCAGCGCCGGCGTCAATCGCCTGTCGATCGGCATCCAGAGCTTCGACAATGCCCAGCTGGCGCGACTGGGTCGCATCCACGACCGCGCCGCCGCGATCAGCGCTGTCCACGCCGCCCGCGCTGCCGGATTTGACAACTTCAACCTCGACCTGATGCACGGCCTGCCGCAGCAGACTCCGCAGCAGGCGCTGGCAGATATCAACCTCGCCATCGACCTCCATCCCGCCCACCTGTCGTGGTACCAGCTCACCATCGAGCCCAACACTGTATTCCACAAGCGCCCGCCCACACTACCGGAGGAGGATATCCTCGCCGATATTCAGCAGGCTGGTGAGGAGACCCTGGTCAGCGCCGGTTTCGGCCAGTACGAAGTTTCCGCCTGGGCCCAACCTGCTCGACAATCGCACCACAACCTCAACTACTGGCAATTCGGCGATTACCTCGGCATCGGTGCCGGTGCCCACGGCAAAATCACTCTCCCCGCCCAGCAGCGCATTTTCCGCACCAGCAAAACCCGCGCTCCCGCTGACTATCTGGCGCGAACCGGGAGCTGGCTGGCCAGCAGCGACGCGGTTGCTGCCGACGAGTTGCCGCTGGAATTCCTGCTCAACGCCCTGCGCCTGGTGGAGGGCGTCCCCACTCATCTCTACAGCGCCAGAACAGGGCTGGATTTCACTTTACTGGCGCCACAGTGGAATGCGCTCGTACAACAGGGTCTGTTGACCGCTCCAGAGCGCAGATTGGCCACCACAGCCCAGGGCATGCGCTACCTGAATGCCGTGCTGGAGCGGCTGGCTGACTGACCCGACCATTTCCTCACTGCAGTTCGCCTCAATTTACCCGCTGCGGAAAATGGCACAAATTTAACATCTGCGTCCTTTTAGACAGGCTTGCGCAATCGGCCATTTGCCCTATAGTGACCTGCTCCCATAACCCATAATTCAGACAGGAAACCTACAGCATGACCTCTCTCAGCACAGAAGACCGGCTGGAAATTGCCGATCTGTTCGCCCGCTATGTCCACACCGTTGACAGCAACCAGCCCGATGCCTGGGTCTCCCTCTTTACCCCCGACGGAGCCTTCGACATACCCGGCCTGATGCGCATGCAGGGCCCGGATGAATTGCGCGGCATGGTGGCCACTGTGGCAACCCAGGGTGGCGGCAAGTGGCGCCACCAGATCACCAATATTCTCGCCGAGCCGGGCAGCAGCGACGATGAAGCGACTGTGAAGGCCTACGGCCTGGTGACTGACTGGGGCAATGGCGGCCAACCCATGGTATTTACCGATTACCGAATCACCTTGCGCAGGGTCGGCGGGGCCTGGCGCATTGCCGAGTTGATTGCCGGAGGGCCAGGTTAAGGTTTTGCCTGAATTCAAGGCCCGGCCTGGCGCGCGACCTTTTTATTGCCTCCCATTCGGCCCCAGGCTATTGATTCTGATCAGCAAACCAGGCTTTTTAATTTGAGCCGCACGACTTGCCGTCGTAGTATACTCACTGACCGTTAAGTTACCTGTTCCTGCCAGCGTGGTCCCCAAGACTGGCCATGGGTTGTGAAAACAGGTACCTGGGCGATTCCTGGCCAGACTTGGCTGAAGCACTGCATAATATTTAAAGAGGTTCACCCCCATGAGCGCAGCAGATTATCCATTGCCATCCCACGTGCCACCAGAGCTGGCGATGGAATTTCCCCTCACAACCCGCAAGATTGCCTACGAAAACCCGCACAAGGTTATCGTCCCCCAGTTGCACAAGGGCCCGGACATTATCTACGCCACCAATATCTTCCCCGTTGCCCCTGGCGGCGGCTGGGTATTGCGCCGCGCCGAAGACATGAAGCGGGTTTACGAGGACAACGAGAACTTCATCAAGAAGGGCAATGCCCAGTTTGCCTCCATGATCGGCGAAAGCTGGGACGTGATCCCCACCGAGCTCGATCCCCCCAAGCACACCGCCTTCCGCCGCGCCCTGGAACCGGTCTTTTCCCCGCGCCGCATGGCGGAGCTTGAAAGCAAGGTCAGCGGCCGCGCCGAAGAGCTCATCAGCAAGTTCAAGAAGAAAGGCCATGTGGAATTCATCAAGGATTTCGCCGTGCCCTTCCCGGTCAGCATTGTGCTCGACCTGCTCGGCCTGCCCCAGGATCGCATGGATGAATTCATGAGCTGGGAGCACAACCTGCTCCACACCGCCAACTTTGAGGACCGCAAAAACGCCGTTTCCACCCTCAAGGCGTTCCTCTATGAAGAAATCGAAAAGCGCGAGAAAAACCCCACCGACGACCTGATCACCAGCACCATGAACATGGAGTCAGAGGGCCGCAAGTGGACCAGAGAAGAGGTGTTCGGACACTGCTTTAACCTGTTTATCGGTGGTCTCGACACGGTTACCGCTAACCTCGGCCATCAGTTCCACCACCTCGCCACTCACCTGGATCACCAGCGCACCCTGCGGGAAAACCCCGCCATGGTCGAGCAGGCCGTGCTGGAACTGATGCGCGCCTACGCCGCAGTGACCACCATGCGCATCTGCGCCAAGGAAATCACCATCCACGGCGTGACCATCAAGCCCGGCGACCGGGTTGCCCTCTGCACCCCGCTCGGCTCCAACGACCCCGAGCTGTTCGAGAACCCCACCGAGGTAATCCTCGACCGCCGCCCGGTGCACCTCAGCCTCGGCCACGGTATCCACCGCTGCCTCGGCGCCCACCTGGCACGCCGCGAGTTGAAGGTGGCGATCACCGACATGCTGGCCGAGCTGCCGGAATTCCGCCTCAAGCCCGGCTTCAAGGTGCCCTACCTGATGAGCAACGTGATGCACGTTAACGAGCTGGAGCTGGAGTGGGATGTCTAACTGACTCCCCGCTTTACCGGCAGTGAAAAAACCGACAGCACGCCTGTCGGTTTTTTTTCGCTCAACGGTCGCCAGTGCGGCCTGAGCAGGTTTTAATCCGCTGCAGTAAATACCCCGACACAGTGATGGAAGCACCCGTGATCAATCGTCCGCCGCGCACCAGCCGCAAACGCCTGACTATCCTGCTCGCGCTGATCGTCACAGCAACCGGGCTGTGGCATGTTTTCAAGCCGCTTCCCGAGGGCATCAGCTATCGGGGATCACCACAGCCTTTGCTGGCGCCCGAGCTGTTGATCGATCGCACCTGGGTGGATAAGGTCGGCAACCAGCAGTTCGACCAACAGATATTCGATGAGGCACTGCGCCTGATAGGCCAGGCCCGCAAACTGGTGGTGGTCGATATGTTTCTGTTCAATGAAAGCGGCCCGCCCGGTGTTGAGATGCGCCCCCTCGCCCGGCAGCTCACGGAGGCGCTGGTTGCCCGTCAGCAGGCAGTGGACGATATCACCATTGTGATGATCACCGACCCCTTCAACACCCTCTACGGCGGCACCCGCTCACCCTGGCTGGAGCAGCTCCGCGCAGCGGGTATCGTGGTGGTGGAAACCCGCCTCTCACCCCTGCGGGATTCCAACCCCCTGTGGTCTGCCCCCTGGCGGCTGTGCTGCCAGTGGCTGGGCAATTCCGCCGATCACGGCTGGCTGCCCAATCCGGTTGGCACTGACAAGGTTCCCCTGCGCAGCTACCTGGCGCTGCTCAACTTCAAGGCCAATCACCGCAAGGTGCTGGTGGTCGATGAAGGCGACGGCCTGCGGGGGCTGGTCACCTCTGCCAACCCCCACGATGGCAGCAGTCGGCACAGCAATATTGCCCTCAGTTTCGGCGGCCCTGCGGCCCTCGATCTGCTGCGCACCGAGCAGGCGGTACTGGCCCTGTCGGGGGTCGAGATTGCCATGCCGACATTTGCTGCACAGATAGCTGCCCAACAAAGCCAACACCTAGGGCAGATACTGACGGAAGGGAAAATCCTCGATGCCGCCCTGGCGATGATCGACGGCGCCGCCAAAGGCAGCCAGCTGGATCTCGCCATGTTCTACCTGTCCCACCGCGAGCTGGTCGAGGCCATGATCGACGCCCACCAGCGCGGCGCTGAGCTGCGAATTCTGCTCGATGCCAACAAGGATGCCTTTGGCCGCGAAAAAAACGGCATCCCCAATCGCCAGGTGGCGATGGAACTGCATCGCGCCGGGATTCCCCTGCGCTGGTGCAACACCCACGGCGAGCAGTGCCACACCAAATTGCTGGTGCGGCGCGACCCTGATCGGTCCTGGCAACTGCTGCTGGGTTCTGCCAATTTTACCCGCCGCAATCTCAACGACCTGAACCTGGAAACCAATATTCGCGTGTGGGCAGACAATCCAACACCACTGCTCGCCGAGCTGATGGCAAATTTCGATCTCTACTGGCACAGTGGCCCCGACCGCAATCCTGTCCTTAGCCTGCCCTATGAGGCATTCCAGGATGAATCGACCCTCAAGTACTGGCAGTACCGGGTCATGGAAGGCCTGGGGTTATCGACCTTCTAGCTGACCCAATTTATAACAACGGGATAACCCAACCACCATGAGCCTGTTACAACGCATCAATACCTTGTTCCCCCTGTGGGCAATCTGCTTTGCAGCCGTCGCCTGCCTGGTACCGGATTTTTTTAGTCAGCCCCTGACCATTGGCAATTTCTCCGCCTCCTGGCTGCCGGGCCTGCCGCAACTGATCACGCCGCTGTTGATGGTGATCATGTTCTGTATGGGGCTGACCCTGACTGCAGCGGATTTCGCCCGTGTGGCTCGCGAACCCCACAAGGTACTGCTGGGCGTGGCGCTGCAATTTCTGCTGATGCCCCTCGCCGCCTGGCTGGTTGCCCAGGCCCTGGGGCTTGCACCGGAGTTGATGGTGGGCATGGTGGTGGTGGGCGCTGCTGCGGGCGGTACCGCCTCCAACGTGATCACCTATCTGGCGGGTGGGCGGGTGGCCCTGTCCATCACCATGACGCTGGTGTCGACCCTGGTGTCGGTGCTGGCAACGCCGCTGCTCACCGGGTTTTACGCTGGCCAGACCCTCAATGTGCCGGTGCAGGCAATGATGCAATCCATTGCCCAGATCGTGGTGGTGCCGGTGGTTTTCGGGGTGCTGGCCAATCGTCTGCTGAAGGAGTGGCTGCCAGGCAGGGAAGACTGGCTCGCCTTTGTCGCCATGGCCTGCATTGTTATCGTGATTGCCACCATCGTCGCCCTCAACCGCGACCAGCTCTTTGTGACCGGGCCGCTGGTGGCGCTGGCGGTGATTCTCCACAATCTGCTCGGCCTGTCCTGCGGTTATGCCGGAGCCCGCCTGCTTGATTGCGACTCCCGCGACGCCCGCACCATCGCCATTGAAGTGGGCATGCAGAATTCCGGCCTCGCCGTCGTATTGGCTGCCAAATACTTTGGCCCCGCTGCGGCACTGCCGGGTGCCATTTTCAGTATCTGGCACAATATTTCCGGGTCACTGCTGGCGGGGTATTGGGCGCGGCGCAATACCCCGCCCGCCGCCAGCTTTAGCAACCCGTAGCACCTCGCATCTTGATCAGAGTACGGATCGGCCCTATATTCATATCTATTCATTTTGAATATGGAGAGCGTCATGGCAACTACCAGTCTGAGCCTGGGTGAGCATTGGGAAGTCTTTATCAAAAATGAAGTCTCAAGCGGTCGCTATGGATCGGCCAGTGAAGTGGTGCGGGATGCACTGCGCGCACTTGAAGAGCGCCGCCTCAAGCTTTCAGCACTGCGGCTGCACCTGACGGAAGGGGCTGAACAGGCGCAACAGGGTGAGTTCGTAACGGACTTCAATATGGATAGGTTGATAAGGGAACTGGACGGTCAGGATGACAAAACTCTACAGGATCACCCCAAGGGCTCGCGATGACTTGATAGAAATAGCCCGTTATACCAGCAACAAATGGGGCTCACAGCAGCGTAACCGCTACCTGAAAAATCTTGAGCTGCGCTTTCTATGGCTTGCTGACAATCCACACCTTGGCAAAGAGCGACAGGATATTCATGGAGGCTATTATTGCTATCCTCAGGGTGAGCACCTCATTTTTTACCTGCTTCAGCCTCAGGGAATTGACATTATCGGCATTCCCCATCAACGCAGGGATGTAGTTAATTATTTTTAGCCTCCCACCCACACAAAATTCTCCCGCCTCAATACCTGTTCCCCATCCCAGCGGTAGGCGCACAGCTTGCCGTTGCCTTTTTTAGCGGCGATGCTGTAGTCGAGGCAGGCGATATGGTCGTTGAGGGGTGCGGGTTCGCCGGACATCCAGTAGTGGCCGACGAACAGCGGTTTGTCGCCAGCGTAGCCGGGCAGCAGATCGTCGGGAACAGGTTGGTGGGGAATGGAGGCGATGGCATCGGCGGGGACCATGGCCAGATCGCGGTAGGTGACACCTTCAAGATCCCACCACTGGGCGCGGATATTGCGGCGGATATGACCGTAGCCGTCGACAAACTCACTGCCTGAGGGCAGCGGAATCTCCAGTCCCTTGAGCACGGTTTCCAGAGCATCAAAGGCTGTGGTTCCGTAGCGCGTCAGTTGCGGCCAGGCACCCTCAAGAATGCGATTCTGCCCATCGGTATAGCTGGCCAGAGTTTGCAGGTGCTGCGGGTGCCAGCAGGCATGGATGACCCGCAAACCGGCCAGATCCAGAAACAGTGGCAGGGTTTTGAACCACTCGATCATGTCAGCGTGGAGTGCTGAATTCTCCCCCACCTGGGTGAGGAATTCCTCGTGCTGGTCGCGGTTGCGGCGGCTATGGTTGCGCAGATATTGGCCGGGCTTGCGGGGATCGGCCATGGACCAGGCCACCCCATTGAACTCGTGGTTGCCCATCACCGCCAGCGCCGCCCCCGTCTCCACCATGGTGCGGGCAATGGTCACGGTTTCTATCTGTTCGGGGCCGCGATCAATAAAGTCGCCGAGAAAAATCACCCGCCGCCGGGGATGGCGCCACAGACCGTTGTGCTCCCGGTAGCCCAGCCTGGTGAGAAGCTGTTTGAGCGGGGTGGCGAAACCGTGGATATCGCCAATAAGGTCGTACATGCTGCCCTCCACACTGCCTGGCTACTTTCATCATAACCCTCATTCAGCGGGCAGGGTGGAGGTTTTACCGCTCCCGGGGCGAGTCAGGCCCGTGAAGCTGGAGGAAGGCATCCACCACAAAATCTGCATGCTCATCCAACCTGGCTCCGCGATGTGCAGGTGGCAAGCCAAACAGGGTGCGCGCCCAGTCGATACCGCACAGCATGCCCATCAGCAGCTCTGCGCTGCGCAACGGTTCAGGGCAATCCAGCAGGCGGGCCGCGGCAGCATTGCCGAGCCACTGAGCCAGTTGCTCAAGGGTATTCTGCGGGCCGTTGATGTAGATCTCCCGCACCATATCCGGCGCCAGGGCCTGGGCTGAGCCAGCGGCGCGCACCAGCATGATGTGCTCGTCGCTGGAGAGAAAATCAAGCAACTGGCGGGCAAACCCGCCCAGGCTGGCGCGCACATCGTCGTGGGAGCCGGGCGCGGCGGCAAAGTGACCGACGATGCGCTGGCCATGATGTCGCACCACTGCGCGGATCAACTCCGTCTTGTTGGCATGGCGGGAATAAACCGTGGCTTTCGACACCCCCGCCTCAGCCGCCACCGCCTCCATGGTGACGGCCTGGGGGCCGCGTTCAAAGAGGATGTGCCTGGCCGCCGCCAGTATCGCGGCGTCCTTGTCGGGATCAACTGGCCTGCCGGCGCTGCCCTGGGGCGGGGGCCTGTGAGCGGATTTTTTTACAGTGTTTGCCATCGGCCCCTCGAATTAACAGACGGTTTCGTTTAATAATAAACAAATTTTGCGAATCCATGGGCCATGATCAGAATAATTTCCGCCGTCACCACTTTTTGCCTGCTTGTCAGCGCCTGTTCTGACAGCACTCCCCAGTCTGTCGACAGCCAGCCACCCTGGGTGAGAACCCAGGCTGTGCAGGTGGAAAACCGCTCGGCCCTGAGTTTGTCCGGCACCGTGCGCGGTCGCTATGAGATCCCCGTGGCATTCCAGGTCAGCGGCCGTATTGCCCTGCGCGCCGTCGACGCCGGCCAGCAGGTGGACGCTGGCCAGGTGTTGTTTCAGCTCGACCCCCGCGACCTGCAGGAAGACCTCCATGCCAGGGAGGCGGAACAGGCCGCAGCGCAAACCGCGCTGGATATCGCCAGTGCCGACCACGTTCGCAGCCGCGAGTTGATGGCGAAAAAATTTATCAGCGCGCAAACCCTGGAGCGCTCCGAGCTGAGCGTGCGCGAAGCGCGCACCCGGCTCGACGCCGCCAAAGCCAGGGCGCGTCAGGCCCGCAATATGCTCGGCTACGCCACCCTCAAGGCCGACGCGGCCGGGGTGCTGATCGAGGTCAATGGCGATCCCGGCCAGGTGGTCGCCGCCGGGCAACCCCTGGGGCTGCTGGCGCGTGAGGGCGAACGGGAAATCGAGGTGTTTTTCCCCGACGGCATCGAGCCTCCCGCCACAGGCCACATCACCGACACCGACGCCGGCGCCGACGCAAGCACGATTCCCATCAGCCTGAGGGAAACCGCAGGCGCCGCCGATGCCGCCAGCCGCACCTGGCGCACCCGCTACCAGATTGATGCAGGGGAAGCAGCCCAGTCACTGCCCCTGGGCTCGGTGGTGCGGGTCAATCTGGGTGGTGACACCATGGCCGACACCCTCACCATCCCCATCGCCGCCCTCGACGAACGGGGTGACGGCGCGCAGATCTGGCGCATCGTGGGTGGCCGGGCGCAACCCCTTGCGGTCAGCGTTGAATCCCTGGATATGGAAAGCGCCCGGGTGCGGGCCGAGCTGGAGGATGGCAGCCGCATCATCAGCCTTGGTACTCACCTGCTGAAACCCGGAATGGAAGTCCGGGAGCTGGCGCAATGAGCTTCCCCAACCTCTCTGCCCTGGCGGTCAGGGAGAGCGCCCTCACCCTGTTTTTTCTGATCCTGTCGGTGGCCATCGGCGTCTACTCGTTCCTGTCCCTGGGCCGCGCCGAGGACCCGGCCTTTACCGTGCGGGTAATGATGGTGTCAGTACTGTGGCCGGGGTCGACCACCGGGGAGCTGGAGCAACAGGTGGTTCACCGCCTGGAAAAGCGCATTCAGGAGGTGGACTCGATCCGCAATATCGAGACCACCATCCGTCCCGGTCGCGCCGACATGCAGGTGGTGTTTGAGGACTTCACTCCCAGCCAGCGTATCCCCGACCTCTTCTACCAAGTGCGCAAGCGCATGCAGGAGGAAGTCCCCTACATGCCCTCTGGCGTCATCGGGCCTATCGTGAATGACGACTTCGGCGACCTGTATTTCACCATGATCAGCCTCACTGCGCCGGGGCTGCCGATGCGGGAGTTGACCCGTGAGGCAGAGGCCATTCGCGACCGCCTGCAGATGGTGGCCGGGGTGCGCCGTGCGCAGATTCTCGGCGAACGCGCCGAGCGCATGTACGTGGACTTCGATACCGCCAAGCTGGCCAATCTGGGCATTGGACCCGAAGTGGTGTTCGCCGCCATTGAGGCTCACAACCAGCTCGCCCCCGCCGGGCAGCTCGAAACCGAGGGCGCGCGGGTCTACCTGCGGGTCAACAACAATCTGACCGATCCCAACGAGTTGGCAGCAGTGCCGGTGCGCATCGGCGAGCGGCTGCTGCGCCTTGGCGATCTGGCCACCATTCACCGCGGCTACGAAGACCCGCCCAGCTATCTGATACGCACTGGCGGTATCGATACGCTGTTGCTCGGGGTGGTGATGCGCAATGGCGAGAACGGCCTCGACCTGGGCGCGCGCCTGACGGATTTCCTCGCCGCCGAGCAGGCGCGCCTGCCCCTTGGCATGTCGCTGACTCCGGTCACCAACCAGGCGGAACTGATCAGCGCGGCAGTCAATCTGTTCCAGATCAAGTTCCTGGTGGCGGTGGTGGTAGTGATGGCGGTCAGTATTCTCGCCATCGGACTGCGCGCGGGTCTGGTGGTGGGGATTGCCATCCCTATCACCCTTGGGCTCACTTTCACCGTGATGCAGTTACTGGGCATCAACCTTGATCGCATCACCCTGGGGGCGCTGGTGATCGCCCTCGGCCTGCTGGTGGACGATGCCATCATCGCCATCGAGATGATGATCGTGAAAATGCAGGAGGGTTGGGAGCGGGTACGCAGCGCCTCCCACGCCTGGAATGTCACCGCCGCGCCAATGCTGTTCGGCACCCTGGTGACGGTGGCGGGCTTTACACCCATCGGTTTTGCCCGCTCCAGCGTGGGCGAGTACGCCGGGGATATCTTCTGGGTGCTGGCGATCTCCCTGCTGGTGTCCTGGGTGGTGGCGGTGATCTTTATCCCCTATCTGGGGGTCATGCTGTTGCCGAACCCCGAGGTCAGCCAGGCTGGCGATCAGTACCAGACTCCCCGCTACCGGCAGCTGCGCGAGCTGGTGCAGTGGTGCGTCAGGCGCCGCAAAACCGTGGTGGCGGCGACCATGGGCTTGCTGGCGATAGCGATAGTGGCCATGGCGACCCTGGTGGAGCAGCAGTTTTTCCCCAATTCCGACCGCCATGAGGTGCTGGTCAGCGTCTATCACCCGCAGGGCACCGCCATCGCCAACACCGACGCCACGGTACGGCGCCTCGAAAAAATCCTCCTGCCCATCCCAGAGGCCGAATCGGTAACGGCCTTTGTTGGCGCTGGCATGCCGCGCTTTTTTGCCTCGGCCAACCCGGAAAACCCCGACCCGGCCTTCGCCAAACTGCTGGTCATGGCCAAAAGCGCCGACGATCGCACCGCCATCATGGCGGAGCTTGAACGCCACATCAAAGCCGGAGCCTTCCCCGAAGCCCTGGTGCGTTACGAGATTCTCTTCAACGGCCCGCCGGTGTCCTTCCCGGTCAGCTTTCGGGTGCTGGGGCCGGACAGCATGGAACTGCGCCGCATCAGCCACGAAATCCAGGACATCATGAGCGCCCACCCCAATATTCGCGACCCGCACCTGGAATGGGACGGGCGTGTGCCGGTGCTGCACTTCGCCATGGACCCGCAACGCCTGCGCCTGATGGGACTGACCCCGGCGGAGGTCGGCCGCCAGCTGCAATTCCAGCTCGACGGCGTGACCGTGACCCGGCTGCGCGAGGATATCCGCAGCGTGGAACTGCGGGCGCGGGGCGGCGGTGATCCCGGCGAGCGCTTTGCCGGGCTGGAGATCCGCACCCAGGAGGGCAACAAGGTGCCCCTCGCGCAGCTGGGCAGGATCGAAACCCGCTTCGAGGACTCGCTGATCAAACGCTACAACCGCGAACCTTTTCTGGCGGTGCATGCCGACGTGGTCAATGCCCAGCCGCCGGATGTCAGCGCGGCCCTGTGGCAGCAGCTGGAACCGCTGCGTCAATCGCTGCCGGAGGGCTATCGCATTGATATCGGCGGTGTGGTCGAGGAATCCGGCAAGGCCGATGCCGCCATCAACAAGATGGTGCCGCTGATGATCGGCCTGATGCTGGTCTTTACCATGCTGCAGATGCGCTCTTTTTCTGGCACCTTCATGGTGGTGGCGACAGCGCCACTGGGGGTGATCGGCGCGGTGCTGGCCATGATCCTGTTCGACCAGGCCTTCGGCTTTGTCGCCCTGCTGGGGTTGATCGGCCTGGCGGGCATCCTGATGCGCAACACCCTGATCCTCACCCAGCAAGTGTCCGACAATCTGGAGACTGGAATGCCGCCACTGGAAGCGGTGGTGGAAGCGGCCGTGCACCGGGCGCGGCCAGTAATCCTCACGGCCCTGGCGGCAATACTGGCGTTTGTACCCCTCACCCTGGACACCTTCTGGGGGCCCATGGCCTTTGTGCTGATTGGCGGCGTGGCCGTGGGCACCGCGATCACCCTGCTGTTTGTGCCGGCCCTCTATGCCCTCTGGTTCCGGCTGGGCAAAACCTAGTCAGGGCCGGGTCATTTCAAGGCCTGGTCATTTCAAGGCTTAGTCATTTCAGGGCTTAGTCATTGCTGCCATGGAGCTGTGTGTAATGGCCGAGCGCAACAGCTGCCAGGCGGATCACCAGCGCCATCGCCAGCAGGAACAGGCCCAGCACCCAGAAAAAGGTGCCGTAGGACACCCGCGCCACCAATGGCGCCATCACAATGGGGGCAAGAAACTGGCCCAGAAACAGCGAGGTGGTGATGATGCCAAAGGCACGGCCCCGGTTGTGGCTGGTGGTGATCTCCGAGATCCAGTTGTTGACGCTGGGAATCAGCAGCCCGGCGGCAACGCCGGTGATACAGAGTCCGAACACCAGCACCCACACCACCGGCGCCAGGCCGATGATCACATAGCCCAGGCTCATCATGGCAAACATCACCGCAATGATGGTGGCGTAGGAAAAACGGCTCTTGACGCGCCCGTAGTTGAACGCGGTCACCGATGCACAGAGGGTCGCCAGAGACATGGTAAGCCCTGTGCCGACTCCGCCGACGCCAAAATCCCCCTGCAGGAAAAAAGGCATTTGCACAGGTACTGAAAAAAAGCAGGTGTGACCCACCAGTGCGATCAGATAGATCACCGCAATAAAGCCCAGTGGCAGGCTGTCATCGCTGCTGTCCTCCAGCGCTTTCTGCACCCGCACGGGTTCATACAGCAGGCTGACAGCGAGAGCAAAAACCAGCACCGCCACCAGGTAGAGCAAAAACGGGTAACGCCAGCCCAGCTCTGCCAGAAAACCGCCGAGACTGATAAACAACACCCCACCGCCAGTAGTGAATGCCGCCTGGAAACCGAGCAACTTGATGCGCTCTGCTCCCTGGTAATAATCGGTAATCAGCGCCGTACCGGCGGTGATACAGCCACCCACCGCCAGCCCCAGCAGGGCGCGACCCGCCAGCAACTGTTGCAAAGTATCGGCAAAAAAACCGGAAGTACCCGCCACCGCATAGAGCGCCAGGGACACCAGCACCAGCGGCTTGCGGCCAAAACGGTCGGCGATGATGCCGGCAATCGGCGCACCGATCACCGTGAACAGGGCAGGCATGGTCAGCACCAGCCGCGCCAGCAAATCGGCGTGGGGTTCACCGGCAAAGGCAATGGCGATTTTCGGCAGGGCTGGCGACACCGGCGTTCCCGCCATAATGGTGAGCATGGATACCAGCAGGACAGTGACTTTGACAGCAAATGTGCGGTTCACGAAAATCCTTGCGCTTGAACAGGAGAGCAGCCCGGTGGCGTTGGCCGGGCGGAAAGGTGCGGCATTGTAACCCTAACCCTGACAGCAACCCCAGCCACGGCTGACTGGGGACTTAGGACCTGATGACCAGCTTGGCAGCAATCCGGCAGGTGACATAGGCAACGCTGCCACACAGCACCACACCCCAGAGAATATCGGCGATCACCACGGTCCAGGGCCAACCCTGCAGGGTTGCCATATTGGTGAGATCGTAGGTGGCGTAGGTAAAAAATCCGTACAGCCCACCCCACAGCGCCGCCTGTTTCGCCGTGCCGAATTGAAGACCGGGGCGCACGGCAAACAGCACGATCCCGGCAATAAACAGCAGGTAGAACAGCGCCGCCGCCAGCCAGTTGACCGGCCCCAGCAAATGACCGATATGGTGCTGATAAAAATCCACCGCCAGCCAGCCCAGCCAAATCATGTCGATGGCAAAAAAGACCGGCAGGGCGATCAGGTAGGTCAGCAGGCCTGTACGCAAATTCATGGTGTGTGTCCTCTTAATTAATTCGGGAGATGGGAGACGTGGGATGGGAGATGGCAGACAGTGCCGCATCTCCCATCTCCCGTCCAACATCTCCCCGCCCGTCGCATTTTCTGATTAGCGGGTAACTGTAAATTACTTTTCTTACTCCTGAGCAATTGCTATTCCACCATCAACTTCTGGCCCCGCAAGCGCAGGGCATTGCCAATCACCGACGCCGAGCTGAGACTCATGGCCAGGGCCGCCACCATGGGTGAGAGCAGTATGCCGAGGAAGGGATACAGTACCCCGGCGGCTACCGGCACCCCAAGGCCATTGTACAGCAGGGCAAACAGCAGGTTCTGACGCATGTTGCCGACGGTGGCCGCAGAGATCGCCCGCGCCCGGGCGATGCCGTTGAGGTCACCTTTCACCAGGGTCACCCCGGCGCTGCTCATGGCCACATCGGTGCCGGTGCCCATGGCAATGCCCACATCGGCACGCGCCAGGGCCGGGGCATCGTTGATGCCGTCACCGGCCATGGCCACCACCAAGCCCTCCGCTTGCAGGCGCTCAACCAGCCGGATCTTGTCGTCCGGTTTCATTTCGCCATGCACTTCCTCAATACCCAGCTCGCGGCCCACATGGCGCGCGGTGGCCACCCCGTCGCCGCTGGCCATCACCACCCGGATGCCCGCCCGCTGTAGTTGGGCAAGAGCCGATGGGGTCGAATCCTTGATGGGGTCGTGGATTGCCAGCAGCCCGGCAAGCTGCCCATCCACGGCGAGAAAGACCACCGTCGATCCCTGTTCACGCAGTGCATCTGCCTGGGCGCTACCGGCATCCACGGCGATGTTTTCTGCCGCCATCAGCGCGGTATTGCCCAGCAACAGCTGTCGGGTTCCAAGGCGACCGCGCACGCCAATGCCGGATTCGGAATCAAAATCGTCAACAGACTCAAGGTTGTGGCCGCGCTCGCGCGACGCTGTGACGATGGCTGCGGCGAGGGGGTGCTCACTGCCCTGATCGAGACTGGCGGCCAGGCGCAGCACTTCATCCTCACTGAAGTCAGACAGCGCCACTACCTCCCGCAATGAGGGCTTGCCCGCCGTGAGGGTGCCGGTCTTGTCCACCACCAGGGTGTCGACCGTACACAGGCGCTCAATGGCCTCCGCATCGCGGAACAGCACCCCGAGGGTGGCGGCGCGACCAGTGGCGACCATGATCGACATGGGTGTCGCCAGCCCCAGGGCACAGGGGCAGGCGATAATCAGCACCGCGACGGCGTTGATCAGGCCGTAAACCCAGCCCGGCTGCGGCCCCCACAGCCCCCAGACGACAAACGTCAGTGCCGCAACGCCCACTACGCCCAGTACAAAATAACCCGCCACCACATCGGCCATGCGCTGCATGGGGGCGCGGGAGCGCTGGGCCTGAGCCACCATCTGCACGATCCGGGACAGCACCGTGTCGCTGCCCACCCGGGCGGCGCGCATCACCAGGCTGCCCCTGGTGTTGAGGCTGGCACCGATCAGATTGTCGCCCGGACCTTTGCTCACCGGCAGCGGCTCGCCGGTGAGCATGGATTCATCCACCGCGCTCGCCCCCTCAGTCACCTCGCCATCCACCGGGATTTTCTCGCCGGGGCGAACCCGCAGGGTATCTCCCACCTGCACCTGGTCGAGTGGCACATCCTCCTCGCTGCCGTCGGCGTTGATGCGGCGTGCCGTTTTCGGCGCCAGCCCCAGCAGGGCGCGGATGGCGCTGGAGGTTTGCGCCCGCGCCTTGTGCTCCAGCCATTGGCCGAGCAGAGTCAGGGAGATAATCACCACCGCCGCCTCAAAATACACCGCCACCCGGCCATGGGCCACAAAGCCCTCGGGAAACCAGCCCGGCGCCAGGGTGGCCGCCACGCTGTAGACAAAAGCGGCGCCGGTGCCGAGGCTGATCAGCGTCCACATATTGGGGCTGCGGTTAAGAATAGATTGCAGGCCGCGGCGAAAGAACACCGCCCCGCCCCACAGCACCACCGGCAGGGACAGCACCAGTTCCACCCGGCTTTGCACCTCAGCGGCCATCAGGTTCAGCTGATGACCGAACATGGCCAGCACGAAGATGACAAGGGTAAAAGGCAGAGTCCACCAGAAGCGGCGGCTGAAATCCTTCAGCTCCGGATTGTCCTCTTCGTCCATGGAAGGCATTTCCGGCTCCAGCGCCATGCCGCATTTGGGGCAATCGCCGGGGTGATCCTGGCGAATGTCGGGGTGCATGGGGCAGGTGTAAATCGTCCCCGCCGTGGCCGACACTTCAGTCCTGACAGCAGGGTTCAGGTACTGCTGCGGGTTGGCGGCAAATTTTTCCCGGCAGCGGGCGCTGCAAAAATAGTGATGGTGACCCTCATGCTGATAACGATGGGGGGAATCCACCGTGACATCCATGCCGCACACCGGGTCTTTCAAGCCGTTGCTGTGGTGTTTGCAACTTGCGGAATGCCCGCCTGCAGCAGAGCTGTGAGAGTAGGTGTGAGAGTGGCTGTGAGTTTGATGTTCGTTCATGGCAATTCTCCAGTGACCTTTTTAGTTTGGCCTTTTAGTTGAGCTTTGCGGTATCACGAATACAGCCTACACTCTGCACCCTACCCCAGAGTCAAGGACTTTCTTTATGAGCAACAGCGAACTCACCATAGGCCGCCTGGCCAAAGCCGCTGGCGTCGGGGTCGAAACCATCCGTTACTACCAGCAGCGCGACTTGCTGCCGGTACCGCCCCAGCGCGGCGCCTTCCGCTATTACCCGGCCCAGACTGTAGAGCGCATCCGCTTTATCAAGCGCGCCCAGGAACTGGGCTTCAGCCTCGATGAGATCGCCCAGCTGCTGAAGCTGGAGGACGGGGTCGAGCGCTCTGCTGTGCGCGCCCTCGCCCGCCAGCGCCTCGACCAGATCAGCCACAAACTGGCAGACCTGACCCGCATGCAGACAGTCCTCAGCCAGCTGGTGGAGGACTGTGAGCACTGCGAGGGAGAGGTGCCCTGCCCCATTATTGATTCTTTGAAGGTTGGAGGTCTGAAGTCTGAAGTCTGACGCCAAGATTGCCCGGCCTTGACTGAAAGCAGGTCGCAATCGTCGAGTCTGTTTCCAGTACCCTGCGCCCTGCCCTACGGCTTTTGCGTCCGACTTCAGACTTCCAACTTCAGACCCGATATTGACATACGATTTACCATATATATGATTACCCACATATTGAAACCACCGGCACCCCCATGCAACCCATCCCCATCTACAAGGCCCTCAGCGATGAAACCCGCCTCAAGTGCCTGCTGCTGATCCTCCGCGAGGAAGAGCTGTGCGTGTGTGAACTCACCGCCGCCCTCGACGAGATCCAGCCGAAAATATCCCGCCACCTGGCCCAGCTGCGCCGTTGCGAACTGCTGGCGGACCGCCGTCAGGGTCAGTGGGTGTATTACCGGCTCAATCCGGCGCTGCCCGACTGGGCCAGACAGGTGCTGGCCACCACCCTTGACGCCAACCCGGACTTTATCGCCCCGAGTATCGCCAACCTGTGCCGCATGGGCGACCGCCCGGAGCGCGCAAAGGCCTGCTGTTAAACCCGTGAGGAGAGCAGCACATGACCATTAAAATCGGCATCAACGGCTTCGGGCGCATGGGACGTTTGGCCCTGCGCGCTGCCTGGGAGTGGCCGGACCTCGAATTTGTACAGATCAACGACCCCGCCGGTGATGCCGCCACCTTCGCCCATCTGCTGACTTTCGACTCGGTGCATGGCCGCTGGCACCACGATGCCTGTGCAGCAGGCGACACCATTGTGATTGGCGACAAGTCCATCGCCACCAGCCGCAACAAGGCCATCGCCGATACCGACTGGTCGGCCTGCGATGTGGTGATTGAGGCCAGCGGCAAGATGAAAACCAGCGCCGTGCTGCAGGCCTACCTCGACCAGGGAGTGAAGCGGGTGGTGGTAACGGCGCCAGTAAAAGAGCCGGGAGTGCTCAACGTAGTGATGGGGGTGAACGATCACCTCTACGACCCGGACAAACACCGCATTGTCACCGCCGCTTCCTGCACCACCAACTGCCTGGCGCCGGTGGTGAAGGTGATTCATGAAAGCCTCGGTATCCGCCACGGCTCGATGACCACTATCCACAGCCTCACCAACACCCAGACTATCCTCGACGCGCCCCACAAGGATCTGCGCCGGGCGCGGGCCTGCGGCATGAGCCTGATACCCACCACCACCGGCTCAGCCACTGCGATTGCCGAAATCTTCCCGCAACTCAAAGGTCGCCTCAACGGCCATGCCATCAGGGTGCCGCTCGCGAATGCATCTATCACCGACTGCGTGTTTGAAGTGGAAAAGCCCACCACGGCAGAGGCGGTCAACCAGCTGCTCAAGGCCGCCGCCGACAGTGAGCTGAAAGGCATTCTCGGCTACGAGGAGCGCCCGCTGGTATCCATCGACTACAAAACCGATCCGCGCTCCAGCATCGTCGATGCCCTCTCCACCCTGGTGATCAACGGCACCCAGGTGAAAATCTATGCCTGGTATGACAATGAGTGGGGGTATGCCAATCGCACGGTGGAGTTGGCTCTACGGGTTGCACGTTTCACGTAACAAGTTGCACGTAAAAGCGAAGGGCGCGTGCGCAGCAAGGCCGACACCGTCGGCCCCACGTGCAACGTGAAACGTGTTTCGTGAAACTCAGGAATCACGCTATGTCATCTCCGAACAATACCAGCAGCGACATCCGCCAATACCTGCTAATCACCATCAACTACTGGGCCTTCACCCTCACCGATGGCGCGCTGCGGATGCTGGTGGTGCTGCACTTCAACGCGCTGGGTTACAGCCCGTTGGAGATTGCCCTGCTGTTTCTGTTTTACGAATTCTTCGGGGTGGTGACCAACCTGCTGGGAGGCTGGCTGGGGGCGCACTGGGGGCTTAACCGCACCATGAATATCGGCCTGCTGTTGCAGGTGGCGGCGCTGGCGATGCTGCTGGTCCCGGCATCCATGTTGACGGTGGCCTGGGTGATGGCCGCCCAGGCGTTGTCGGGTATCGCCAAGGATCTCAACAAGATGAGCGCCAAGAGCGCCATCAAGCTGCTGGTGCCGGACGGTGCCCAGGGTACCCTGTACAAATGGGTGGCTCTGCTCACCGGCTCCAAGAATGCCTTGAAAGGCGCGGGCTTTTTCCTTGGCGCCGCGCTGCTGACCCTGCTCGGCTTTGGCGCTGCGGTGGCGGTGATGGCGGCGGGCCTCACACTGGTGTGGCTGGTCAGTATGGCGCTGCTGAAAAAGGATTTGGGCAGAGCCAAAAACAAGCCGAAATTCCGCGACATCTTTTCCCAAAGCGCGCCCATCAATGTGCTGTCCGCCGCGCGCATGCTGCTGTTTGGCGCCCGCGATGTGTGGTTTGTGGTGGCCCTGCCTGTGTATCTGGCGGCGAGCCTGGGCTGGGATCACTGGTGGGTGGGGGGCTTTCTCGCCCTCTGGGTGATCGGCTACGGGGCGGTGCAATCCCTGGCGCCGCGCATGACCGGCAAAGGGATTCAGCCCGACGGCAGGACTGTGTTTATCTGGGGCTTGTTGCTTGCCCTGGCCCCGGCGGGCATTGCCCTGGCCCTGGCCGTTGGCGTCAGCCCGGCGCCCGTGCTGGTGGCGGGGCTGGCCCTGTTCGGCGTGCTGTTTGCCGTCAACTCCGCCGTGCACAGCTACCTGATCGTGAGCTACGCGCGGGCCGACGGTGTTTCCATGGACGTGGGTTTTTATTATATGGCCAACGCCATGGGGCGCCTGCTGGGCACGGTGTTGTCCGGCTGGGTGTACCAGGTGGCGGGGCTGGAGACCTGTCTGTGGATATCGGCATTGTTCGTTATTGTGGCATCAGCGATATCCCTGGCGCTGCCCAGAAGAGCGTGAAAACCGCGACAGCTATTACCTGCTGCACTGAAGCCTGCGATACCAGCGCTGGCCGATCCACCCCGAGGCCAGCAGGTAGGGGATCGCCCCCAGCACCCACATGATCAGGCCCGCCAGCTGCTGATCCTCCAGCCCCCGCCCCGCGCCGTACAGCGGCCTTGTGGCAAAAGTGAGAATGGCGCCGAGAAACCCGGTGTGCACCAGGGTCAGCAGCAGCGCCAGCAGGGCCCAGTGGGTATTGTTGCGGCTACTGTTGAGCACCGCCCACCAGAACAGCCCGGCGCTGAGCAGAAAGCAGGCGTGCTCCACACTGTGCCACCAGGGGTTATCGAGGGCGAGCAGATAGAACACCGGCAGGTGCCAAAACCAGATCACCGCGCCGTGCAGCCACGCCATCTGCAACGGATAGCGGGCGCAGCGCAGCAGGGGTTGCCACGCCAAGGCGAGTATTTTTCCACTACCTGCAGACAGCTGCGGCAGCGGCCTGGCCAGTACCCAGAGGGGCGCGATCACCACCATAAACAGCATATGCTGGGCCATATGGGCGGCGGCGCTGGTCTCAGCCCACTTATCCAGCGGACCCAGCACCGCCACAAAACACAGCGCCGTAGCCAGGTGAAACACCAGACTGCGCGGCCAAGCCGACGCAACGCGCCAGCTACCCACCCAGTACACCAGCCACAGCGCAGCCAACAGCACAGCGCTAAGCGTGGCAGCCATCTGCTCCTGACTATTCCCGCCCAAGGGGCTGTGGGCCTGCACGGCGGTGCTGAACACCAACAGCACAATAGCAAGGCCTACAGACATGGCGGCAACACAAGAACCGGCAGCCCGACAGCAACTGTCGACGCGGCGCTCAGCAAATACACGGCGGCAGACACCCGCGCCATAAATCGCTGGTTTGCCGCAAGCTCGCCCGATGCCCGCCAGCAGCGCAGTGCGGGGAGCAGCAGCAACAGGGTCACCAGCAGCGTCAACACCAGCAACTTGGCGTTGAGCCAGGTCAGCGCACCCAGGCTCGCCGCTGGCGGCGCCACCTGGCACACCACCGAAAGCACGGCGTACATCAGCGCAAACCACAGGGCCCAGATAATCGGCCCCAGTACCAGATGCAGGGGATGGGATGGGGACATCATCACTGGCCTCCCAACGGCACGGCCAGGGCACCAAAGGTCATGGGCAATAGAATAAAGGCGGCGTATCCCAGCCAGAACACCCCCAGGGTGTAGGACCAGAAGGGTTGCAGCACCATCGGCTCATAGGGCAGTTTGCGACTCACATAGCCGATTCGCACCCGCACTACCTGCATGGCGGTGAGCAGCGTCGCCAGGCCGCTGTGGATCAGCAGGTAGATCAGCATCACCATCAGCACCGAGTCGTGGGCCAGGGCGCGGGGTTGCAGGGAAGCGTCCAGCAGCACCCACAGCAGCAGGACAACATGACCCAGGCCAATGGCCGCCACCAGCCACAAACCCGCTTGCAGGCTCAGGTCTTCGCTCCGGCGCAGGCGCGCCACCAGGCGTCGATACCACAACACAGCAAGAGTGAGCAGCACGCCGCTGGCCAACAGTGGCCAGCGAGCAATGGAGTCCTGCTGCGGCACCGCCCATCCGGGTGCCACCGTCCACAGGTAAAACCAGCCAAACAACAGCGAGGCGTAGAGGGTGCCGTTGGCCATCAGGGTCACCACCATGCCCCAGCGCCCCGGCCCGTCCAGTGTGCGCGAATGCAGGGGCGGGTCGACCGGCTCCTTTTCGTCGACGGGATCGGCGTGGGGATGGGCGCCGTTGTGCCAGCTCCAGCGCAGCAGCACCAGTACGGCGGCAATGGTGAACAGCAGGGCCAGCGGGTAACTGCGCAGCAGCAGGCTGATGCACAACAGGGCAAGCAGCAGCGCTGCCTGCAGCGGCAACCAGGAATTGGACGGCAGGTGGAGGATTGCGCGCACCTCGCCGGTCACCGCATCGGAGCCCCAGGTCTCGCGACGGGGATGGTCGATATCCGCCAGGCCGTGCTCACCGGCGGCAATGGTTTGCGGCAGTTGCGGGTTATCCCAGAGTGGATGGCGGGTGCGGATCTCCGGCAGGCTGATAAAGTTGTAAGAGCTGGCAGGCATGGTGGTGGCCCACTCCAGGGTATCGGCCTGCCAGGGATTGGCCTCGGCGCGGCGGCCAAAGCGGAAATGCAGGACAAAATCCACCAGCACCAGCGCCACGCCGATGGCCATGACAAAGCCCCCCAGCGAGGACAGCAGGTTGAGCCAGTCCCAGCCCAGCCCCGCCTCATAGGTGTAGATGCGCCGCGGCATGCCCAGCAGGCCGGTTAGATGCATCAGCAAAAAAGTCAGGTTGAAACCGCCAAAGGTCAGCCAGAAACCCCAGCGCCCAAAGCGCTCCGAGGGCATGCGCCCGGAAAAGTGCGGCAGCCAGTAGTAAAACCCGGCCAGCAGCGGAAACAGCATGCCACCCACCAGCACATAGTGCATATGGGCCACGACAAAATGGGTGTCATGTACCTGCCAGTTAAAGGGCACCAGGGCCAGCATCACCCCGGTGAGGCCGCCGCACACAAACACGAACAGGAACCCGAAGATCCACAGCATCGGCAGGCTGTAGCGCACCTTGCCGGTCCACAGGGTGGCGAGCCAGGCAAACACCTGGATCGCGGTGGGCACCGCCACCAGCATACTGGCCACCGAAAAAAAGGCCTGCGCCAGCTGCGGGATACCCACCGTAAACATATGGTGCACCCACAACCCGAAGCTGATAAACCCAATGAGAATGATCGACAGCACAATCCAGCGGTAGCCCACCAAAGGCCGCCCGGCAAACACCGGGATCAGGGTGGAGACAATCCCGGCGGCGGGCAAAAACAGGATATACACCTCGGGGTGGCCAAACATCCAGAACAGGTGCTGCCACAGCAGCGGGTCGCCGCCGCCCTGCACGGCAAAAAACACCATCCCGGCGGCGCGTTCCAGTTCCAGCAGGACGCTGGCCAGCACCAGGGGCGGGAAGCCGAAAACAATCATCAGCGCCATGGCGAGGATGTACCAGCAAAAGATCGGCATGGTGGCCAGGGTCATACCGCTGGTGCGCGAGCGCAGGATCGACACCACCAGCTCCACCCCCGCCGAAATGGCGGAAATCTCCACAAAGGTGATGCCCAGCAGCCAGAAATCCGGCCCCCGCCCCGGCGAATGGGTCGCGTCGCTCAGGGGGGTGTACATAAACCAGCCCGCGTCCGGCGCAATGCCCAGCACCAGGCTGAAAACAATGATTACCCCGCCAAACAGGTAACAGTAATACCCCAGGGAGCTGATGCGGGGAAAGACCAGATCGCGCGCCCCGATCATCTTCGGCACCAGGAACATGGCCAGGCCTTCGAGCACTGGGATGGCAAACAGGAACATCATCACCGTGCCGTGCATGGTGAATACCTGGTTGTAGACCCCGGCGCTGAGAATCTCCTGCCCGGGCAGCGCCAGCTGGGTGCGCACCAGCATGGCCAACAGGCCGCCGATCAGGAAAAACACCATGCCGGTGACCATAAAGCGCAGGCCGATGGAGGTGTGGTTGACCGCCGCCAGCGCCCCCCAGCTCGGCAGGTTGCCCCACACCTTTTCAAAGCGCCGGTGCAGTGCAGCGTCGGGGCTGTTGACCGGTTCAGTCATGGCTGCTGTGCTCCTTCAGCCAGGCGGCGAAATCCGCCGCTTCATGGGCCGTCAGGGTAAAGTGCATATGGGCGTGATTGAGGCCGCAAAACTCGGCGCACTGGCCGCGATAGGTGCCCGCCTCGTCCGCCTGCAAACGCAGGATATTGGTGCGCTCCGGCAACAGATCGAGTTTGCCCCCCAGGCGCGGCACCCAGAAGGAATGCACCACATCGGCACTGGTCAGGTGGATATCCACCGGTACCCCCACAGGAATATGCAGTTCGTCCTTGAGGCGGATGCCGCTGCCGGGATAGCGCACATCCCACCACCACTGCTGGCCGGTGATATCGATCCGCAGAACCTGCCCGTTCTCCACCGGCAGGGGCAGCATGTTGTGGCCGACCGGAATGCCAACAACCAGCAACGCTGCGATGGCCACTGTCGGCAAGACCACACCGCCGCCCAGCAGCCAGCGCCGCTGCACGCGCTGCGCCTGTGCGTCACTGAATGTGCGGGCGCGGCGGCCAGCGGCGTACAGCCACAGCCCCACCACTGCCAGCAGCACCAGGGCAGCGACGGCAAACATGCCCCACCACAACCAGGCCACGCCAGCGGCGGACGGCCCCGCCGGGTCGAGGGTGGAAAATGGCCCGCCGCAACCCGCCCCAGTCAAGACCAGCAGCAGGGGGATGCCAAGCTTGCTCCTGGCTGGTACTCTCCTGACTAGCACCCTCCTGACTGGTACTTTTATGACCGCTACTTTCATGACTGCTGCATTCATCATTTCCGATTTTGCCAGGTGGCTACCCTCCGCGTAACTGTGCCGCCGCAATAATCCCGCCGCAATAATGGAGAAAGCAGATGGCCACCGGCCCCATACTCAGCAAGATGTCGATCCGCGGCCACCCCCTGCACCCCATGCTGATCCACTTTCCGGTGGCGGCGCTGATGGGGCTGGTGGCCACCGATCTGGCGTATCTGTTCAGCAACGACGACTTCTGGGCGCGCGCCAGCCTGTGGCTTGCCGGGGTCGGCGCCCTGGGCGGCTGGCTGTCGGGCATGGCGGGGCTGGTGGATCTCACCCTGGTAGCGCGCATCCGGCGCCTGGTCGCGGCCTGGTGTCACGCCATCCTGGCGGTGATGCTGCTGTCCCTCGCCACCCTCAACTGGCTGCTGCGCTTCGAGCAGGGAGTTGCGCAGGTTGTGCCCTGGGGGCTTTACCTGTCGCTGCTGACAGGCCTGTTGATTGCCGTGACCGGCATTCTCGGTGGCCAGCTGGTCTACGAGTACGGCGTCGGTGTCGACACCGATGAGACCCCGCCCTGAACCTGGCAGCCGCCCCGGCGTGCAACAGGTCACGACAGCCACGCCACGGATGACTTGCTCAGCACTACCCACAAAATGCCCAGCATCAGCACAGAGAGGACAACTTCGAGCACACCGCACCACAGCCCCATGCGTGCACTGGCAACATCAGGCATCTCCGCCCGCAACACCAGCAACCCCACCAGGGTGTGACACACCACCAAGCCGACCACCAGGGTGAGCTTGACCATCAACCAGGCATCGACACTGCGGTTGAGCACGAACACCAAAGTGCCGGACATGATCGCCACCAGCGCTGCCGGGGTGGCCAGGTGGGTAAACACGAAGCGTTCGAGGGTATTGAAGGGGCGCCGCAGAGCCAGCGACTCGTCCATATCGGCGCGCCGGGCATGGAGGCCGGCGACCAGCACCGGCAGGTAAAGCAGGGCCGCACACCACAGCAACAGGGCGCAAATATGCAGCACAAGTACCCATAGCATTAGGCAAAGCTCCTTTAATCACGGGTTGCAGTACTATTGATGCGGCACGTTTTATTCGAGAGTCCGTTCGTGCTGAGCCTGTGAGTCCGTTCATGCTGAGCCTGTCGAAGCACAGGCCTTCGACAGGCTCAGGCCGAACGGTATCCACGTTTAATTCGTGCCGGATCAACAGTATGGATTTGCTACCCAGTATGCCACTCATGCAGCTTACTGTGACCCTGCATCCGCAGGCACGTTCACAACAGGTCAACACAGCAGAATCAAAAGATCGGCAAGACGAGAGACTTGAGTATCGGACTGGCACAGACTCAGATGACTTCCTGCCTTGTCGCCAGAAAGTCATCGAGTGGATTGGCGGGAAACGTTTCTCCGAACCGCGAGGCACAGACTGAAAGTCTGCGGGCGCCGCAAAGATCGCCCCCAGAGCCGGGCTATTTTTTAACAGACAACCCGGTTTAAAGCCGACTCAATCCTTGGTCACCTCCAGCCGCAACCGTTCCAGTCGCACATGGCTGATGCGCCAGCTGCCGTCGTCAACCTGTCGATACTGCTCAAAATAGTGCCCCAGACCATGCAGTGTTGTGACAGGCGCCCCGGCGGGAAAGCGCAGCATATCCTCCATCGCCCACACCACATTGGCCGTGGTGGCGGAGGTGAAGTCGATAATCGGTGTATGACATTCGTGGGTGGTCACCACATTGCCAACAGCATCTTCCACATGCTTGCGCACGGCTGACGCGCCCTCCACCCGCGCCGCTTCATCGCCCATGCCGTGGGAGGGCACTTCGAGCACCACATCGTCGGTAAACACGTTCTGGTAACCATCCCAGTCCTTGGTGTCCATGCTGAAGCAGTAGAAGGCCTTGGTGCGCTTGATCTGTTCGATGGCAAGCAGGCGGTCGAGGCCGCTGAGGCCATCGACTGTCACTTCACAGTGGGTTTTCGGATACAAGTCTGACCCGTACATGGGGTACTCCTGTTGTTATGGATTAGGGGGAGAACTGAGAATAGGTGGATGCCCCGGCGCTGACAACACTGATTGTGGCGCTGTGGCCCACTGTGGGGCGAAAACCACCAGGGGGCGTCCGAAATGTGTGCCATCTGTCCTGTGCCAAACAATCCCGTCTAGCGCCCGGCACTCTCCATCGGCAGTTTGTCCAGCCATTCCGCCGGGCAGGCGATGATATCGTCCTGGCCGCTGTGCAGCAGCTTGTCGTAAGGGATGATTTTCCACGCGCCTGATGCCCGTGCCCGCGCCTCGCGACGCCGCGCCTTGCTGCCGTCGGGCTTGCGGGTATCAAAGGTCAGCAGGTGGTAATTGTCGGGAAACACCGCCTGGATCTGTGCCAGCGACTGGAACGACAGCGGCGTGTCATAGGTGATTTCGCAGATCACCAGCGGGCGGTTTTTGGCCAGCGTTTGCTGCAGCCCCTCCAGCGCCAGTTTTTCAAACCCCTCGACATCGATTTTCATCAAATCGATGGTGAGATCACTGCGGGCAGCAAAAAAATCATCGCCGCGCACCAGTTCCAGCTCGCCAATCAGGCGATTGCCCTTGTCCAGGGTGCTGGCATCAAAGGAGCCAATCCCCTCGTTGCTGCCGGTGGGTGCATAAAACGGCAGGCGGGCATTCTCATTGCTCAGGCCCAGCGCCTGCACCTCGATATGGCTGATACCATTGGCGTGGACCTGGTCGAGCAGTTGCCTGCGCACTGCCTCATAGGGCTCGAAGGCAATGACGGTTTTGGCCAGGCGCTGCATATAGAGTGAATGCTGGCCGACATTGGCGCCGACATCGACAAAAACGCCGCCCTCGGGGGCAATGTTCTGGAGAGTCTCGCCCATAAAATGCAGCAGGGATTTTTCAAAGGCGCCGTAGTAATAGATATTGAAATCGATATTGTTGCTGAGGTTGCCGCGATAGGTCACCCCGTAAAAATCCGTCACAAAAGGGTAATCCGGCGCGATCCCCCGCCGCGCCATGCGTTTGTAGAGGGAGCGTGACACCGGTTTTGGCAGTTGCTGCTGCACCCGCCAGAGTGATTGATAGAGTGCATTGAGAAATTCCACTTGGTTCCCCCCTTGAACGGCTGGCTCGATTCTAGGCACAAGCCACTGTGCTGGCAATCGACAGGACAGGCGAGCTAGAAATCATCCACCCGCTATCGCCTTCTAAGACAGTGTTTGATAGGGTATCGCCACGGGCTGACAGCACAGGCCCAGGCGCTAAATCACTCCCATCAATCAACAATAAAAGGCATAAGCACCATGAGCACTCCAGACGCAAAAACCATCGAAACCTTCCTGCGCGCGCAATACCGACTGTGGAGCGAGGGCAAATTTGAAGAAATGCTCGGCGAATTCCGCAAGATCGCCCCCAATGGCCTGACCATTGAATATGTCGGCAAACCGCCCCGCGACGGCTGGGTCGAGCTCGACGAAATGTGGGAACAGTACGGCAACAAGTGCCCCACCGAAGTGGTACTGCTGCTGGTTAACGGCAACGAAGCGGCCACCCATATCCTCAACCACATGAAAACCCCCAATGGCGTGGTCACCACCCCCAGCCTCGAAACCTACAAGTTCGAGAACGGCACCCTTCATGTGCGCTATTTCCACCAGGCCCAGCCCTGAATACAACTAGCCTTGATTGCCAGCAGGCCCGCAAGTTGCCCGACACGGCCCCCCTGAATCATTGCCCACTGAATCACCAGGAACAATACCCATGCAACTGATCCGAACCCTGGCCCTCGCGGGCCTGCTGACCAGCGGCGCTGCCATCGCCGCCCCGGTCACCTACGATATTGACCCCGCCCACACCTACCCCAGCTTTGAAGCGGACCATATGGGGATTTCCATCTGGCGCGGCAAGTTCAACACCAGCAGCGGCACTGTAGTGCTCGACAGCGACGCGCAAACCGGCAGCGTCAACGTCACTGTCGATGTCAACAGCGTTGATTTCGGCCACGCCGAGATGAACAAGAAAGCCGTCAGCGAAGAGCTGTTCAACACCGCCAAGTACCCTGAAGCGGTATTCGTCGGCAAGCTGGGGGATTTCAGCGCTGGCGCGCCCACCACCCTCAAGGGCGACCTGACTCTGCACGGTGTCACCGCCCCGGTGGCGCTCGATATCACCCATTTCAAATGTATCGAGCACCCCATGCTGAAAAAACAGGTCTGTGGCGCCGATGCCCTCGGCACATTCCAGCGTGACGCCTTCGGCCTTACCCTGGGCAAGGACTACGGTTTTGATATGACCGTTACCCTGCGCATCCAGGTGGAGGCTGTCGCGAAGTAATATCCCTCGTCCACCTGCGGCCAGCTTTGCCGGTCGCAGGCTGGGGCGATTCTCTTTTTGAGTTTGTAGGTTGGGTTAGGCGTAGCCGTAACCCAACATTCACAGGCCCCGAGACTTTGTTGGGTTACGCCTTTCAGGCTAACCCAACCTACCAGGTTATTGACCACTATCAGGAAGCGACTTGTCCGTCGCCATCCAGGGCTCAAATATCATCGCCCTGTCGCGCCCGGCATTCTTGGCGGCATACATCGCCTCGTCGGCGTGGCGCATCAGTTCAATCATGTCAGTGCCGCCTTCGGGGTAGATCGCCACACCAATACAGCACGAGATTTCCAGCTCCAGCGTCTTGATGATGAAAGGGCGGCGCAATTCAGCGAGGATTTTCCCGGCCGGTAGCAGGGCGTCGTCGTTGCTTTCAATTCCCTCCAGCAGCACCACAAATTCATCACCGCCGATGCGGGCCAGCACATCCACCTCACGCAGGCAATCGGTCATGCGTTTGGCCACCTCATGCAACAGCAGGTCGCCAATGGCGTGACCGTGCTGGTCATTGACCGGCTTGAACTTGTCGAGGTCGATATACATCAGCGCCAGTCGGGTGCTGTCGCGGCGCGCCGTGCGCAGGGCGCGCTCCAGCAGTTCGGCAAACAGCACGCGGTTGGGCAGGCCGGTGAGCTGGTCGTAATGGGCCAGGTAGGCAATGCGCTCATCGGCGGCGCGGCGCTTGGTGATATCGCGGGCAATGCCCAGGCACTTCAGTACTTTTCCCTCCCCGTCAAACAGGGGCGAGACATTGGAAATATGCCAACGCCAGCTGCCATCCCGGTGCCGCACCCGGTATTCAATGCCCTGTTGTTTGGTGCCGTTGGCCATCACCCTTTTAAGAAAATCATCACACAGGTGGGCATCGTCGGGATGGAGGAACTCGGCCAGCTTGCGGTCTACCACCTCCTCCACAGGGTGGCCCAGGGCTTCCTTCCAGTTGGGTGACACATAACTGAGGGTGCCATCCGCCGCCAGGGTATAGATGATGTCATTGGCGTTTTCGACAAAGGCGCGAAAACTCGCTTCGCTGTCCTGCAGGGCCTGCTCGAGGCGAACCTGTTCGGTGATGTCGTAGCAGTAACCTGTCCACACAATGCTGCCATCGGGCTGATTGCGTGGCGTATCGTGGGCCTGCAGCCACAATATACGGCCATCAGGGTGCTCCATGCGCAGGCGGCTGTTCCTGATCACACCACGAGCCGCGGCATCCATGCTCTCCTCAAGTACCCTCGCCTGGTCAGCGCTGTGGATGTTGCCCAGCAACAGACTGGCATCAACCAGCAAGTCCGCCGGTTTGACACCCAGCAGCGGTTCCACCCCATCACTGACATAGAGATAGTGAAATTTGCCGCGGGGATCGCGTTGCAGCTGGTAGACAAAGCCGGGCAGGGTTTCGTTGATACTTTGCAGATGGGTCACCAGGCGCGACTGCTCGGTAATATCCCGGGCCACGCCGACAATCAGGTTGATCTCGCCACTGTCATTGGTCGCCGGGTTGAGGGTGGTCATCCAGGTACGCCGCCCCTCCGGCATATCCAGCTGCTCCTCAAAGGTGACCCTCTGCCTTTCATTGACACAGGTGTGGCACTGATCAATCAGGCGCTCGGCAACGTCTGCGGGCAGCAGATCCCAGGGTGTCCTGCCGATCATCTGGCTGGCTGGCATACCGGCACGCTGTTCACTGGCGGGGTTGAGGGTGAGATAGCGAAAACGGCGGCCACGTTGTTCCACACCCAACACAAAGATGGCATCGGATACCCCGGTAAACAGGCTTGCATGGAGCGCCTGTGAGCGACGCTCGAGGTCAAAGGCCTGGGCCAGCTTGCGGGCCAGCACAAAGGTCAGCAGGCTGATCATCAGCCACAGCACCAGCAATGACAGGAGGCGCGATCTGTTCTGGGCCAGCGCCTCTTCGAGATTCGAGGTACCGCCCACCAGCAGGCTGGTACCGGTCACGGGGCGAAGGCTGATAATGCGTCGCGAGCCATCCAGGCTGGCGGCGACATCAATCACTTGCGGATCATTGACCGGCAGCGCAGCACCCAGGTACCAGCCAATATCATCGCCGCTGTTCATCTCAATCACCGGCACGCGCAACACCAGCTTGCCGCTTTGATGAACGACAAATACCGCCAGATCGGGATTGGTGAGCAGGCGTGCAAACGTCTGCTGCAGCGCTGCAACCTCAACTATGGCCACGCCTATACCCATCAAATTGCCATCCCCGGCATGTATAGCCCGCGACAGCGCGATACTCCACCTGCCCTGATGCCTGCCAGACTGCATGGGTTCGCTGACAAAAAGACCGCTGTCGGGATTGTCGAGGTGGTGACGAATATAGCTGCTGCTGGCGATATCAGGGGCAGGCCCACTGCCCGTCCACACCTGTATTGCGCCGCTGGCATCGGTTACCAGCAGCTCCATGATATGGGGGTTGGTAAACCTGCGCTCGCGCAGCACCTGCTCTGTGAGCCAGCGATTCTGTTCATGAGGGTAGTGGAGATACTGCTTGCCGGCGCGCTCAACCAGCCGGTCGAGATCTTCGACAACACCCAGCGTCAGCAGCTCATAGGTTTGCGCCGCTTCACGGGCAGAAAGCTCGGCCTTGGCATACTCCCTTTGATAAGCAGAGTAACTGGCGTAAATAAAAAACACCGCCAGCAACAGCATGATCATCCCCCACTGCGCAAGGGGATGCTGATAAGCCAAAAAAGGCTTGGGTGGAATGCTCATGCACACCTGCCGTGCCGGGTATGGGTAGCGCCTGTACTCTTGATATGCCTGACCCTGCTCTGCCTTAAAGGGTTAACCCCGTCCCTCCCTGCCAGGTTCAATCACCGCTGAATTGACTTCTGCGCACATTATGCGCTCTGGCACCCGGAAATCCATCGTCCCACCAGCCCCTGACAGAGGATAGCGGACGGAAGGATTGAGTGCGCGACCGCCGGGCTCGGGAACATCCGCCTGGGTCACGTCGTGCTGGTCGATCTTTTCCCGCGCCTGAGCCAAATCTTCCTGCTCCGCCTCCAGCCCATTGCCCTGCTGGTCGCCATCGGCTTCAAACACCAGGCGGGTATAAATGGCAAAGTGATCGGAGCCAAAGGAAGGCAAGCGCTCCATCTTTGCCAGGGTGAAGTGGTGGCTGTGAAAGAGGTGGTCCAGCGGCCAGCGGGCGAACCAGTAATCAGCGTGGAAACTGTTGAACATGCCGCGCCCCACCCGCGGGTCGAGCAGGCCGCTGATCTTGCGAAACAGGCGGGTGGTTTCCGACCAGGCCACATCGTTGAGGTCGCCGGTGACAATCACCGGCCCTGGGGCCTCTGCCACACTCTTGCCCACCACGATCAGCTCCGCATCGCGGGGTGATGACGAGTCGTTTTCTGTCGGGCTGGGGGGCGCGGGGTGCAAAAAATGCAGGCGAACCCCGCAGCCGGACGGCAGTGTCGCCAGGGCATGCATCGACGGTTTGTCGTCCTCCACCAAAAACTCCGTGTGGCAATCGCTCAAGGGCAGGCGGGAATAGACATGCATGCCGTAGAGATTATCCAGCGGGCACTTGATGCTATGGGGGTAATCCCCCTCCAGGCTGTCAAGCTGCGCCTGCCACCACTGGTCCGACTCCAGGGTGACGAGAATATCCGGCCTGCTGTCCCGTACCAGGGCAAGCAGTGCAGCCGCGTTGCGGTTGGAGGCCAGCACGTTGGCGGTCATGATGGCGATGGAGCGCTCGGCATCAGTGACTCGGCACGATTTCACCTCGCAGGGAAACAAGGGTGAATAGGGGATGATCCACCAGCTCTGATAAACCAGGCACAACAGCGCCACAGCCAGCAACCCGACACTGGCCGGGTCGGACAGATCAAGCAGCAACAGCTGGAAAGCAATCAGCAACACCAGCAGCACCAGAAACTGCAAGCGCGGGAAATCCATCGAGCGCACCAGCCAGTGCTCGTTGCGCCACAGGGGCAGCAGGGTAACCACGGCGAGAAAGGCGGTGACAAGGGCTATAAGGGTAAGCATTTGGGGTGTCGTCCTGTGGCTACGAGAGAGTCTCTGGCCCTGTGAATGCCGCTTCAGACTAGCGCCTTGGCCACCGACAGGCAACGCTCGGGACTGAATACACTCAGCTGTTCCCAAGCCAAGTCGCGCTGCGTCCGTCCGCCCGCTGTCCACCTATCCCCATAACAGCCCCGCCCATCGACAGCGCAGTGGCACGGCAAGCGGCTGGGGCGTACACTTTCAGCCAGCAAACCGGCTGATCACACCATTGGCAGGCCGGGCGCACAGGCACAGGAAGCCGGGTTATGGATCTGACTCAGATAGTGAAGGAACAATTACTGGCCCACTATGGGGGTCTGTTGATTTACCTGCTGCCCCTGCTGCTGGCGGTCATCATTGCCAGAACGGCCTGGTTCAAGGGCCAGTTCGGGGAGTATCTGGTCAGCCTCTCTGCCCGCCTGTTTCTCGACAGGCACCAGTACCACCTGATCAACAATGTCACCCTCCCCTGCGACAGCGGCACCACCCAGATCGACCATATCATCGTCTCCCGCTTCGGCGTGTTTGTGGTGGAAACCAAGAACATGAAAGGCTGGATCTTCGGCGCCGCGCAACAGAAGCAGTGGACCCAGAAGATCTACCGCCGCTCCTACCGCTTCCAGAACCCCCTTCATCAAAACTACAAGCACCTCAAAACCCTGCAGCAATTGCTGGACCTCAGCGACAAGCAGATTCATTCGGTGGTGGTATTTGTAGGTGACAGCACGTTCAAAACAGCCATGCCAGCGAATGTGACCCAGGGCGGCGGTTATCTGCGCCATATCAAATCATTCAGGGAGCCGGTGCTAAATACAGTAGAGGTTGCGGATATTATTCAGCAGGTTGAGTCTGGGCGCCTGGTGCGAGGGTTTGGCACAAACCGTGATCATATTCGGCATGTGAAGGAGATTGTCGCGCAAAGGGATGGGCAGGAACCCTGTGGTGACTGAAGTTCAGGATTTCACTGCCATCAGCGCAGCCAGTGGCCCCAACCTCGCCAAAGAGCTGGCTTGTGGAAGAGCAAAACTGATCCGCCTGGACAGGCGTGATGGAACTTCGTCTATTTCTACCTTTTATAGCCTGGAATATCGGCGCCAGATACCTTATAACGGAGACACGATGCCAGGCTTTAATGTTTTCTTCTTTATAAACAAAGGATTGGAATTAGCGAAATATAGATACCTGGGATTAAAAGGTATACCTTCTAATATTGTTAATGAGGTAAGTTTTACCTCATTAACATGCTGTTAAGCAGCACTGATAGTCCATCCCGAGTCAGGAGATCGAATGCGCAGCGTTCTACTTATAGCATTAATAGTTTGGTGTATTGATGTCACTGCTCAACAAATAGTCCCGGGTAACTCATCGGGTGCAGAAGCAGTTACGTCGCTGAACGCCACGGCTCTAGGATTTACAGTTGAGTTAACCCCCATCAACGCAGGGGTGCGCGTTCGCATAGTACTACCGGACCCGATTCACAATGGGTTTGAATATGCTTACACGCGTATGCAACTGAACGATCGAAATGAGGTTTCTGTTTTCAGCATTCGCCCAGATGTATATGAAGACTTTTTAACAAAGTCTAAATACTTACAATTCTTCGTGCCTAATGAAATACTGTCTTGCCTGGGAGTTACATTGGTTTATCTAGATCCAGAGAGACCCATGCATTCAGACTATTTTATGAATATAGATTTGGCGACCTTTCTGGAAGGCGATCCCATGGCATGCGCTTTAGAAAGAGCAACTGAATCTAATTAGTGGCGCATATGCATGTGCTGCTTAACAAGTGCCTTCAAAGTGACGCGCAAGCGCGCACTTGAGGCAAGCGTTAGACCTCATATCCCACCAACTGCGCACACGGCCCAGCTCATGACCATTCCAAAAGCCTTCGTTTCGTACTCACACGACTCCCAAGCGCACAAGAAGTGGGTGTTGGACTTCGCGACCAGATTGCGAAAGATTGGGGTTGACGCCGCGCTTGATCAATGGGATCTAGGTCCTGGGGACGACATACCGCTCTTCATGGAGCGAAATCTTGCAAGTGCCGATCGCGTCATCATGGTTTGCACGGACAAGTATGTTGAAAAGGCAAATGCAGGAACCGGCGGCGTCGGCTACGAAAAGATGATCGTTACCGCCGACCTGATGAAGAGGGTCGATTCCAACAAGATTATCCCCATCGTTCGTCAGGAAGGAACACACCTAGTCCCCACATTCCTGAAGTCGAAGATGTATTTGGATTTCTCACGCGAAGATCAGTTTGAGGAGTCGTTTGACGACCTAACACGATCTATTCACAACGCTCCACTGTTCGTCAAGCCCGCGATTTCCACAAGCCCGTTCGAACCAGTTGCGGGAACTGTCAAACGAAGCGGAGATGCACTGCTGGAGTTGATGACACATCTCATGGGCGTCTTCGAGAAGATGCGCGATGGCGGCTACATACCTTATAAGTACATAGCCGAGCGCTGGCCCGGGTCGCGAGCGATGCTGGACATTCTCTTAGAGCAAGCCAAATCCGACGGCCTCGTCAAAGCAGTGACACCTGCATATATCGAGATTACGTTGAAGGGCAAGATGTATGCAGTTGAGAACAAGCTCGTTGAGTAGCTCAGTCGGGCTGAGGTCTAACACTTCAATCGAGAACTTGCCCCGGAGAGATCGGGGTCAGCAGAGATCCGAGATCGGGGTCAGTGTAAAAACTCCTTGTCCGTGGACATTACACCTGATCTTGCTCTTCCAGCAGCAAAGCCAAAAAATCAGTAAAAGCCTGTATATCCTGCTCAACACTGGCAGCCTCCAGCGCGCTCATATACTCGCTGCGCTTTTCCACCGGGATGATGGTCCACGGATACCCGCCAGACGCCATCATGGCGTTCATCAAAAACCTGCCCATACGTCCATTGCCATCCATGTATGGATGGATGTAGACAAACATAAAATGGCCGAGCACCACCTTTACCTGCGTTTGGGTTTCTGCTTCGAGCAGGTCGAAAAACGCTGGCATCAGGTCTCTCACTGCATCGGCTCTGGGCGGTACGTGCTTGGGGATATCGGGGTCAGTGTAAAAACTCCTTGCCCGTGGACATTACACCTGACTTTTCTCTTCCAGGAGTAACGTGATCAGACTCGATTCAAAGCAAAGGTGGGGTATTGTTCTCCTATTGTCTCCAAAACATGAAATCGGAGCAGCCAACACCGCACCTGCTAACCTATCCCGCCTACAAAACCTCACGTCTGACTTGGTGGTTGCACCCAATTTTGAGGCGACGGTGGCTGATTACTAAACGCCAGTGATAGCGAAGTCTAATGCTGCGACAATTTCGCTCCGAAGATGACTTAATGAGCCGATGGGATCTTTCAAGGTTTTTGCAGGAATTGATGCGATTTGAGGAATGAGCAGTAACAGCTTTTCTCCATCGTATTCTATTTCGGGCGTTAAGCCCGCCATACTTTCGTTTTTAAAGTTTTGCTGCTTGCCAAGCGGAACAACGATCCTCGTTGCAATATCCGCGATAACCGGGTTTTGAATATCCACAATATAAGGATAAGCGTTGCGGGTGTTTCGACTGGGGTTTTGGTAAACGTCAAATTGAGCCATTAAAACTCCTTGTATTCATCACCAAAACAGCCATTTTCCTCAACAAACTCGTTGTAGGCTCGTATGGCCTTTTTATTTTCAGCGGCCCAGTTGTCAGCCCTGGATTTGGCTAACCTCTCTGCGAGTGCCTGCTCCAGGGTAGCCGACAGGTTGATGTTCATGGCCCTGCACTTTTCCAGCAAGTCACTGTTCAAGCTGAGATTTGTGGGTTTTTTGGGGGCGCGCAGATCAAATAAGGGTTCCATAATCTGGTCTTCCTGAAGTGTATACACCCACGTATTATGCGCATCCGGGTGCGCACTGTAAATGCATTTTCAGACACCTTGAACCTGTTCGAATCCGAATCTGAGAGACAAGTCGCTGTTTGAGCAACGGGGTCTGAGCAACGATGAGCAACGGGGTCAGACTCGATACAGAACAATGGCGGGGTATTACACCGCACCTGCTAACCTGTCCCGCCTACAAAATGCTCCTGCCTCTCGCATTAAATTCTTCTCAAATAATCACACTGGCAAACACTTTCTCCACCTCCGGCAGCTTGCTCTTGTAGTAGTGCAGGTCGGCGGCGGAGTAGATCATCAGGTAGAGTTTGCCGTCTTTGACGGCGCCCAGCACGTCGCCAGATTTGAGCAGGCCGCTGGCGGTATAAAACGAAATATTGAAGCGGAACCCGGATTTGCCGCCGAAATTGGCGGGCTGGAGGTTTTCGGTGTTGACCTCGACTTCACCGTTGGCTGAGTTCTTCAGGCTGGTTTTGACCAGTGTTTCCACATCGAAAGGCATCATGTCCGAGGTGAACGGCGGCATGGGCAGGTTTTTGTTGGTGTTCTTGAACAGGGCTTCGCCGCTGCCGATATCACCGATCAGGATCAGTTGGTCCAGCACTTCGCCGTTGGAAGTCCAGGTGACGGCCTTGGGGCCCAGTTTGTAGGAGGCCTTGTTCCATTCTTCTCCCGGCGTGACGGAGTAGCCGTTGAGCTTGACCGGATTGTTGGCGCGCACCAGGGAGTAGGGTTGGCAGGCGGCCAGCAGCAGGGCGCTGAGAGTGAGGATCAGGGCGGGTAGAACTTTATTCATGGGCATTTCCTATGGGTGACAGGTAGAACTCGATCATTTTTCTGTCGGAAGCGTCTGGCTGAGAGTCCAGGTATTTGTGGAACATGGTGGCGGCTTCCTGATTCTTCCTGGATTTCAGGTAGAGGTATCCGAGTTCCCGGTAGGTTTCGGCGGGCGCTGCAGCAGTGTCGATGCTGGCAAGGAAGGCGGTTTCGGCCCTGGCCTGGAAATCGGCACCTTTTTGCAGCATGGCCAACCGCCCGCGGAAAAAGTCGATCTGGCCTTGGGGGTAACCCAGTTGCTGGTGTTTGAGCAACAACAGTTCGGTCTGCTCGTACTCCTGAAGTTCGAAGTGATCTTCCATGAATTCCAGGTAATGCGGGGTAATGGCCGACAGGTAATTTTGCTCGGCGCTGACGAACTCAGACTGCTTGTGTTGGGTTACTGCGCGGGCAGTCTCCTCCAGTTTTTCTATGCGCTGCTTGGGTTGGGGATGGGTGGCGAAGAAAATACTGTGCCCGGTTTTGCTTTTGTCGGCGGCCTGTTCCGCATTGACGTACCGCCAGAGGTTGACGGCCTCGTTGGGTTCGTAGCCTTGTTTGGTCATCAAGTCCATGCCGAACTGATCGGCTTCGATCTCCTGGTCGCGACCAAAGGCGGAGGCACCACTGGCTACCGCCATGGTGGCCAGACCCATTGTCAGCACCATGTCCAAAAAAATGGCGGCAGAGGCGCCGTTCCTCAGGCTGCGCCATCGGTCGATCTGGTGGGATCGCAGGTAGTGTCCGATTTCGTGACCGAGCACTGCTGCAAGCTGGGCTTCGTTTTCTGCGCGGAGTAATAATCCTGTCCAGACGTGCATCATGCCGTTTGGATACATGCTGGCGTTGAAGTGGGGATTTTTGATGATGTAAACCCGAATGCCCGAACAATAATCTCCCGCCAGCTTGCACACCAGGTCATTCACGTAACGATTGAGTTCTGGATCAGTAACCAGCTGGGGTGAACGAGCGACATCCCTTTCAACTTTATCCACCTGGTACCAGAAGCCGCCCTCATCGGTATCGGGGGCTGGGCGGTAACCTGGCTGGAACACCGGAGTGTAGGTTTGCGCGGCCACCAGGGGGTTGGCCAACAAACCGCTTACGCTCAGAGCAACCAGCAGTCGGGAAATTGCTTTGCCTGCGGTCATGGCTTAGGCCTCGGGCAGGCCTTTGAGTAGTGCGGTGACGGTTTTGTCAGCAGCTTCCTGCTTTCTCAAGTCGCCGGCGCCACTGGAGAGGAAGTTGAACCAAGCGATCTCGCCGGTTTCCAAATCTACCATGGAAGCGAAGCCTACCTGGTAGCCGCCGTGAACGCCGACCCCGAGCAGAGCGGCACCAACCTGGAGTGCCACTCGACCAGCGCTGGAATAGCTGTCGCGAATAAAGACGAACATGGCGTAATCGGCGCCGGTGGCCTTCTTGAGCTCCCTGACATCATCTCCCAGGGTCCAATCAAAGCGGCCATGCTTGCTGGGTAGCTTGGCTTGGCCAACATGATGAGCCATAGCCGCAAAACCGACCGCTTCATGGAGCCGCTCAATCTGAGCCAGAGTGGGGTCGCTGTTGCTGTTGGCCCTATTGTAGGGGACGAGGTTGGTGCGACGCTTGGACAGCTCGTTTTTCAGGGATTCGGAGATGAACTGGTTTGCGCTCTGGGTCCACTCAGCCTGGGGTTCCATCAGGCCCGAGGCGGTGAGGATACTGAGTTCAACGTCGATGGGCATGACGATGATGGCGGGTTTTTGCCCGGAGGTTTGTTTGAGCTGGCCGACACTTTTTACCTGGTCGGTATGGGTGCAGCCGGTGAGGACAAGCGCAACAGCAAGAAGAGCGGAGAGTAAAGCGGTACGCATAGAAATATCTTCCCTTTTATATTTTTGGCATCAGACCCGAGGTTAATCAGCACTTGGCCAAAAAGTCGCATCCTTGCCGTCCCATTTCGTGAATCGAGTCTAATTGATCTGCGTGTGTGGTGACAATAGCAGTTGCACGTCATTTGGCGAGTGGCGGGCTTTTGGAGACGGACGGTTTATCGCCGCTTACTTCGTGCGAAATAGAAGAGCAACGGGGTCAGACTCGATTGGCGATTTGACGATCAGTATCTCAAGAATCATTGGGTTAGATTTTAACTGACTGATACTGAAAGCCATTGGTGATAAAACACGGATTGATTATGGGAGCCAATATCCCGCTATTAAACTATTCCCCGCTAAAAACCCTCTACTACAAAACCTCACAAACCCAAATAGTATGCCGCGTACCCTTGTTGCCATGGGCGTACACCCTAACCTCTTCCGCCCTGAACCCGGCCTTGCGCAAGCGGTTGGAAAATTGGCTGTCAGCACTGGCTGACCAGATAGCGAGTATGCCTTTTGGCCTTAGTGCCCGCGCGCAGGCGGCGAGACCGTCAAAGGAATAGAGCCAGCTGTTGGCGCTGTGGGTGAGGCCTTCGGGTCCGTTGTCGATATCGAGCATGATCACGTCATAGGCATTGGCTTGAGCTTGCAGGATTTTTGCCACATCCTCGTTCAGTACGCTAACGCGGGGATCGTCCATGGGGTTACCAGCTCTCGCTCCCAGCGCTCCACGATTCCAGTCGATCACGCCGGGCACCAATTCAGCCACTTCAACAATCGCGTTTTTGCCCAGGTGTTTGAGCGCCGAGGCGAGGGTAAAGCCCATGCCCAGGCCGCCGATCAGCACCCGCGCGTCTTTGCGACTTGCGACCTTTTTACACGGGATTTCTCCCAGGGCATCCTCGGAGCCGTGCATGCGGGTGTTCATCAACTGCCCGCCCTTGCCGCTTTCGAGCTTGATCACAAAATCCTCGCCGTATTCGTACAGGCACAAAGCGCCGCCGTTGTTGGGGATCGGGGCGGTATCGAGCAGGACGTAGCGTTTCATGGTGTTCTCGGTGCGTTTGTGTGAGCGGGCGAGTGGGGATGGTCGGGTGGATTTGTTGGGCTTCGTTCCTCAGCCCAACCTACGCGCTGTGTGAATTTCAGTCAAAAAAAATGCCGGAGGGCTTGGCACCACTCCGGCATTGTTTGCGCGCTGTTAATCAAGCCGGGCGTTAGCGACCCTGGCTGGCTCTGGGGCCGCTGCCGGTGCGTCGGCTCGGGCCAGACTCATTAGAGCGGCGGTTGTTGCCGTTGCTGTTGCCGCCGTTGCCGCTTCTGTTGCCATTGCCGCTGCGGGGATTGCCAGAGCGCGCACCGCTGTTGCTGCGACCGCCATTGCCGGGGCGGGCGCCACGATTGTTGTTGCCGTTGCGACCGTTGGGGATCGGCTCGGCCTTGATGGTGGGGTCTGGCTCGTAGCCTTCGATCACCTGCTTGGGCACTTCGCGGTTGAGCAGGCGCTCGATATCGCGCAGCAGGCGCAACTCATCCACGCAAACCAGCGACACCGCCTCGCCCTCGTTACCAGCGCGACCTGTGCGACCGATGCGGTGTACATAATCTTCCGCCACGTTGGGCAGTTCAAAATTCACCACATGGGGCAGCTGGTCGATATCGAGGCCGCGGGCGGCAATATCGGTGGCGACCAGAATGCGTACCTTGCCGGACTTGAAATCCGCCAGCGCCTTGGTGCGCGCACCCTGGCTCTTGTTGCCGTGGATCGCGGCGGCGGTGAGGCCGTCTTTATCGAGCTGCTCGGCAAGACGGTTGGCGCCGTGCTTGGTGCGGGTAAATACCAGCACCTGTTTCCAGTCGTTGGCGCCAATCAGATACGACAGCAGCTCGCGCTTGCGCTCGCGGTCGACCGGGTGAATCACCTGGGAGACCAGCTCGGTGGCGGTGTTGCGGCGCGCCACTTCGATCAGCGTCGGGGTGTTGAGGATGCGGTCTGCCAGCGCCTTGATCTCTTCAGAGAAGGTGGCGGAGAACAGCAGGTTCTGGCGCTGCTTGGGCAGCAGGGCCAGCACTTTGCGGATATCGTGGATAAAGCCCATGTCGAGCATGCGGTCGGCTTCGTCAAGGACGAGGATTTCAACTTTCGACAGGTCGAGGGTTTTCTGGTTGACGTGGTCGAGCAGGCGACCCGGCGTGGCGACAAGAATATCCACCCCGCGGCGCAGCATGGAAATTTGCGGGTTGACGTTAACGCCACCGAAAATCACCGCCGAGCGCATCGGCAGGTACTTGCCGTAGGTGGTAACGCTTTCACCCACCTGGGCAGCCAGTTCGCGTGTAGGGGTAAGCACCAGGGCGCGCACCGGACGGAAACCGTTGCCCACATCCTTGCCGCTCAAGCGCTGCAACAGGGGCAGGGTAAAACCGGCGGTTTTGCCGGTGCCGGTTTGTGCGCCGGCCAGCACGTCGCGGCCTTCAAGCACAATGGGGATGGCCTTGGCCTGGATCGGGGTGGGTTCGCTGTAGCCTTGTTCTGACACAGCACGAAGCAGTTCGGCCGAGAGGCCGAGTTCATTAAATAGCATAAATTGTGTTAACTCCTGAACCAGCCTATCCCGAGCATTAACAGGGGAACGGTCTTTAGACTGGAAATTTAATAGGGTGTCTGAGGGGAATATCGAAAGGAAACTACCGAGGACACTAAAGGTGCCGACCGAAGGACACCATGCAGGCGGGCACTGTAACAGAGCCTCTCTGGCAGGTCCAACTTTATCTGCCTGGTGATAAGCCAGGGGTGTGATAAGCCAGGGGTGTTGGGTTTCGTTCCTCAACCCAACCTACGATGCGGGATCTGAAATGTATTGCACTGGTTGGGTTGTGTTTGCAGGCTGGCCTGGGTTTTCAGGTGCCGTTTGCTTATGACCCTGTCGGACTCAGCATAACCGCTGTATGGCTGGTGGTTGCAGAGACAGGCATCATTTTTCCCAGCAATGGCAACGGCAGCTTTCGTACCGATTTCATCACCGGGCGCAGGTAGTGGCTGAACACCGATGGCGGCAGGGGTTTACCGCAGTGAAAGCCCTGCACCTCGTTACAGCCGATGGAATGAAGGAATTCATACTGGCAGGTGGTTTCGACGCCTTCGGCCACCACACTCAGCCCCAGATGCTGGGCCATGGCGACCATGGCGCGATAAATGGCGCGGTCGCGGTGGTCGAGTTCCACCCCGAGAATAAACGACCTGTCGATTTTCAGCCAATGCACGGGCATGGTCTTCAGGGAATGCATGTTGGAATAGCCGGTGCCGAAATCGTCGAGTGCAATCAGCACACCCAGCGCCTTGAGTTCCGCCAGGGTATCGAGAAATCCGGCCTCTTCCAGCACCAGGCAACTTTCGGTAACTTCGAGGTTGAGCAGGTGAGGACTGAGCTGGTTGTCGCGCAGCGCATCCTCCACCATTTTCACCAGCCCCGGTTGCTGGAACTGGCGCGCGGAGAGGTTGACGGAAATCGGCACCACTTGCAGGCCTGCGTCCATCCAGGCGCGCATCTGGCGGCAGGCGGTTTGCAGGGCAAACTGCCCGAGGCTGTTGATCAGACCGGTCTCTTCCGCCAGGGGAATAAATTGATCGGGGAGGATAATCTGCTGGCGACCGGGCCTGCGCCAGCGCAACAGAGCCTCAGCCCCGGTGATTTTCCCGGAGGCCACATCAAATTTTGACTGGTAATACAGCTCGAACTGGTGCTCGTTGATGGCAACGCGCAGTTGCTGCTCCAGTTGCAGGCGCTGGGCGAGGCCGTGATCCAGCTCGGGCGTGAAAAACCAGAAGGCGTTGCGGCCCGATTCCTTGGCCTTGTACATGGCCAGGTCGGCATTTTTGAGCAGCACATCGGGGTCGCCGCCATCCTCCGGATAAAGGCTGACGCCGATACTGCAGGTGATCAGGTATTCGCGGCCACTGATCATGCAAGGTTTTTCGATGGCGTCGAGCACGCGCTGCACAGCCTGGGCGACCAGACCCGGGGATTTTTTTACGTCGGCCAGCAGCAACACGAATTCATCACCACCCAGGCGCGCCACGGTGTCGTTTTCGCGCACACAGCCGCGCAGGCGTTCGGCAACGGTGCGGATCATCTCGTCACCGGCGTTGTGACCGAGGCTGTCGTTGACGTTCTTGAAATGGTCGAGGTCGATAAACACCACTGCCGCCTGGGAACCATCGCGGTGGGCACTGCGGATGGCCTGCTGGAGGCGGTCCATCATCAGCGCCCGGTTGGGCAGGTTGGTGAGGTTGTCGTGGGTGGCCTGGTAGGCGATCAGCTCCTCGTAGGCCTTGCGCTCGGTAATATCCTCTACCGTGCCTTCGTAATAGAGCAGCTCGCCTTCCACGTCGCGCACTTCGTGGGCGTTTTCGGAAATCCAGATAATGGCCTTGTCCTTGCGGTAGACCTGGGATTCAAAATTGGTCACCACCCCCAGATCCTTCATCATGCCGATAAACTCATCGCGGCGACCGGGCAACACATACAGCTGCTCGCTGATGTCCTGCAGATGGGCAATCATGTCCTGTGAGGAGTCGTAGCCGTAGATCCGCGCCAGGGCGGAATTCACTTCGAGGTAGTGGCCATCCATGGTGGTCTGAAAAATGCCCTCGGTGGCATTCTCAAAAATACTGCGGTAGCGGTGCTCGGTTTCGGCCAGGGCCTTTTCGCGCAGGTGGCGGTCGGTGATGTCCTGGATAAAACCCTGCACCAGATTGTACTCGCCGCCGGGCTTGTTGATTCCCCGCCCGCGTTCCCACACCCAGCGTTCACTGCCGTCGCCACAGAGAATGCGGTATTCGAGGGAAAACGCCCTGTCCTGTGCCAGCGCCAGATCGATACAGTCGCGGACTTTTGCCCTGTCTTCGGGGTGGATGATATCGACAAAGGATAGGGTGCGATTGAACAACACCTCGTCAGGATGGTAGCCCGTCAGGGCGGCACAGCCCTGGCTCACGTACTCCATGGTCCAGAACTCGTCGGCGCGGCACAGATAGACCATGCCATCCAGTTCGCTGAGCAACATCGTGAGCAAATGTTCCCGTTGCATGGGGTCATCCAGGGTTGTGGCTACGTCAGTGATCTTCATTCCTCCGTCTCTGACCCTTTATTCAGCATTTATCGTGCCACTGACAAACGGTATTCTTTGCGGGATAAAGTGTTGAAAAACCGGACAAAGATGTAAAGCCGCGCACCATTTTGTGGCGCGGGCCACGCTGAGCGGCAAATCATGGCACCACGATCATCACTCGACGGCAGTACTGAAAGTCATCGCCCCGCTTTGCTGCACCGGAACAGATCACCATAAAAAAACCCGCCCAATAATCACTGGGCGGGTGAGCGGGGCATTACATGGGCAGGGCCAAATGGTCCTGCCCGTGAATTACCTCGAAGAAGTAGTGGTATTGGTGATGATCACTTCAACACGGCGATTTTGCTGGCGACCACTGTCGGTATCGTTGCCCGCTACCGGGGTACCTTCGCCCATGCCCGCAGTGGAAATGCGGTTGGAGGCGATGCCCTGATTCACCAGGTAAGCCCTGACGGAATCAGCACGATTTTGCGACAGGGTAAAATTGTTGCTTTCGCTGCCGACGCTATCGGTATGGCCTTCAATGGTGGCGCTGCGGTCGGGGTACTGGTTGAAGAAGGTGGCCAGTTTGCCAAGATTACCCATGGCGGCGCTGGTCAGTTCTGACCGGCCCGTGGCAAAAAGCACATCACCGAGAGTGACCACCATGCCGCGGTCGGTTTCCTTGGCATTGAGTTCAGCCAACTGACGCTTGAGATCCTCGCTTTCAAGACGCGCCGCTTCTGCTTCATCACGGGCAAGCGCTGCATCATCGCGGGCCAGATTGGCATCCCTATGCGCCATATCGGCCTCGCGGGTACGGGAGGCAAGACGGGCACTTTCGCTGGCCTTTGTCAGGTCGGCGCGCTGATCTTCATACAGGCGCCCTTGCGCGCGGGCAACAGCGATATCCACCTTGCGATCTGCCAGCAGCACCTTGTGCTGGGCCAGCGCCTTGTCCTTTTCAGGAGTCTCGGCTGCGCGAACAGCGACTTCGGCCTCCTTGATGGCCACCGGGGCACGGCTTGCCAGTTCCTGATTATCCTGAAGTCGGGTCAGCTTGTTGCGCACATTGGCCGAGCCTTCCGGCGCGGACATGGGCGCACAGGCGGCCAGCATCATGGTGGCCACTGCGGCGGCGATGACCAGTTTCAAATTTTGCCTTTGAATTTTCATTGTTGATTTCCTGTGTTGCGATCCATTTCCTGCTTGAGGACTTTGGTGCCCTCTTTCATGTCTTCATTAACTTTTTTGGCCTTGAGTTCACCAGCCCGGGCGGTGGCCAACTGGGCGTCGAGCAATGACTCATCGGCGAGGCGTTTGGCGACAACCATTTCTTCCTGTTCCACCGCAACCAGCGCGGAGGCAAGTTTGTCGCGCGCCTGGCTTAGTTCTAAAGAAGCATAATCCGCTACCCGTGCCTGCTCAGCGGTGGTGATGGCGTCTTTCGCCGCCTGCAGGGACTGGGTAGGTGCAACAGGCGCAGAAGCGCATGCAGCAAGCGTGAGCAAGCCAATCAAGGCTGCTGCAAGACGTACTGTCCTGCCTGGCGCAGTGGCTACTGGCGATTTTTTTGCAATACCATTCATGCTGTCGATCCTCGTTGTAATCGCCGACGCCCTCCGGCACCTGATATTGCGACGACTGTCGCAGGCGTTTATGTAAAATCTATTGCTGTTTTTCTAAACTATTTATAAAAATGTTTATTTATTAACGCTGCACTGACCTGTATTTTTTAAAGCCCGGCACACTGATCCAAACCTGCGGCGATCATTTTTTTCTGCGCCATACCAGCAGCACTCCACCCACCAGAATACCGCCGACACCGGCCCATACGGGGACATTGACTCTCTCTTTCTCTTCCACTGACAACTGCAATGGACCGAGCTCAACATCGTGGGTATCACTGGTGTAACTAAAACCGCCGTAGGCGAGCGCCAGCACACCGGCCACTATCAATAAAATGCCTGCTATTCTTTGTCCGTCCATCCCGGTCATCCTCAGATTTTTATTTGTAAAAATAAAATTGACTGTTGCAGGGCAGCTATATTCCCCTGCCGCGAATTAACCGAATCAGGATGACGACCACGGCAATGATCAGTAAAATGTGAATAAAACCACCCATGGTCGTCGACGAAACAAGACCGAGAACCCACAGTATCAACAATACAACCGCAATTGTTTCTAGCATTTTATTTTCCTTTATTACGATCAAGAGATGGTTTGGGATTTTGCTTTTTGTACTGTCAGAATAATGAAGGGGGGAAATTCTGTCTGTGCGATAGCACACCCAGCAACCGTTACTGTAGCCGTTCAGATAAAACCGGCGCCCGCAATTTCACAGGTGTTTTCATCTGGCAACGCAGGATTTTCACTTTTTACTGTGGATCTTTCTGGCGCGTCACCTTGACGCCTGTCAGGATGGAAATACCCAGAATGATAATGGCACCCACCGCGATCCACTCGGCAGGGATAGACATGAGAATGGCGCCATACACCATTCCGCCGATTAAGATAATCACGCCGACAATATAGATCCCAAATGACATGTTGATTCTCCAGCCTGAAAATGAATAACAATGGATATATCCAAACAAAAGCATTGTCAGCTGCGTGCTGCTGCTTCATACAAGGGCATGACTGTTGGTAACAGTTTTTCTATTTCGCGTACCCGGCTGGCTTCCGCCGGGTGCGAACTCATAAATTCAGGCGGTCTGCCACCCTGGTTGGCACCAATCATTTTTTGCCACAGTGTCACACCGGCGCGGGGGTTGTAGCCGGCCCGCGCACTCAGCTCCAGGCCCATGCGATCGGCTTCCGTTTCGTGATTGCGGCTGAAGCGCGTCGCCACCAGGGCCTGGTAACCGGTAGCGGCCATATCCGCACCACCCTGCCCCACACCGAGCACTGTGGCGCCTATACCAATCGCAGTTTGCGCCGCTATGGCCTGCGATACCTGCTCGCGTGAATGCTCGCGCAGGGCGTGTGCAATTTCGTGACCCAATACAACGGCGATTTCAGCATCGGTCAGATTGAGCTGCTGAATGAGGCCTGAATACACCATGATTTTTCCGCCGGGCATGCAGAACGCATTGAGATCGTTACTGCTGATCACGTTCACCTCCCACTGCCAGCCTGGGGCATCCCTGCGAAATACGCCTGTCTGTTTTTGCAGGCGCGTTGAAATATTCCGCACCCGATTGAGCATTGCCTTGTCCTTGTTAAGCGCACCCTTCTGTGACGCATCCGTTTTCACTTTTGCGTAGGCTTCAGTGGCCATTTGGTCGAGCTGCTCTGACGACACCAGCAATAGCTGCGAGCGGTTGGCACCTACGGCACTGCCCGATGTGGTGGTTTCACAACCAGCAGCTGCGAACAGCAAAATACCCAGAGACATTATGGCGATTGTTCTGTTGACTAATTTCATCGGAGTTTCTCCATTGGCATAGTGATACCCTGACTTTACCCAGGCTTTTGATTTGCTGTGCCGCCAGGGCTTAATAGCCCACCTGGGCAACCCTGTGGAGTTCAGCACTGCTGTTGAAGAATTCACTGGCATCAACACCCCTGACTCCATCAACATTATTTGCCCGCTCTATGGCAAGGGCATGCTCAGCACCGCCACTTACACTACCGTTCAGGGTGACAATGCCAGCGCTGGTGCTGACCTCAATATTTGAACTGTTGACGTTTGCCGAGTAAATCAGTGAGGACTTCACTTTGGCGGTGATCCAGGTATCGGCAACACTCCAAGCGGTTGTTGCTTTGATAGCGGGGATATTTATTGGTTCTATTGGTGCTGATTCCAGTTGCACAGTTGATTTCGCGGCCACAGATAATTCGCTGACACGTTTGTCATCAGGTTGTACTGGCGGCCTGAATCCAATTTCCACCACAATTCTGTTATCAACATCCTTGATACCATCAATGCCCAGTGCAATTTGGGTGGCAAGATCACTGGCCACCGGGTGACCAACCTTGCCGCGCAGGGATGCCTTCCCTTCATGCACCGACACCCTGATGCCTTCGCGGGCGATCCAGGGACTGCGGGCATAGGCCAGCATGATCAGGCGCTGCTGATCTGCCTCAAGTGCATGCTTGTAACTTTCGTGGGCATGGACGGAATTGAATCCTGTAGCCAGGGCTACCAGGATAAACAGCTTGGATATTTTGACAGAGCGCATGGGTATATTGTCCTGACGGGTGTGGTGCATTAAGAGCACAACCATGATCGGTCCATGGCGTGGATTCATTGTCAGGGTTGAGCGCTGGCATGTCGGTGCGCTGGCACGCACAGATCGCAAACCCTGTCTGCAAGACTGCTTGCCAACTAAATGTTGTGCAGGCCAGTAGAATAGAGGCACTAATGCAGGCACTATGGCAGCTGTACGCGACTTCACCTGGTGGGTGCTTACCCCCTCACAGCCCAAAGCGAATCATTAATGCCCTCGACACCAGCCCCTTCACCCCGGCAAAACCATCTTCTTTCCGCCATGCCTGTCGATGTCATGGAGCGTCTCTTGCCTGCGCTCGAACTGGTGCCGATGCCCATCGGCAAGGTGCTGTATGAATCGGGTGATACATTGCGCCATGTGTATTTCCCCATCGACTGTATCGTGGCCCTCCTGTATGTGATGGAAAGTGGCGCTTCTACGGAAATTTCGGTGGTGGGCAAAGAAGGTCTGGTGGGCGTTGCATTGTTCATGGGCGGCGAAAGCACTCCCAGCCGCGCTGTTGTGCAAAGTACTGGCTACGCATACCGCCTGCCGGGGCAGCGGCTCAAGGAGGAGTTCAATCGCCACGGCGAATTACTGCTCCTGATGTTGCGTTATACCCAGTCTCTGATTACCCAGATGGCTCAGACAGCTGTGTGCAATCGCCATCACTCCATTGACCAGCAACTGTGCCGCTGGTTGCTGCTCTCCCTCGATCGCCTTGACAGTTCGGAGCTCAGCATGACCCAGGAGCTGATTGCCAGCATGCTCGGTGTGCGTCGTGAAGGCGTCACAGAAGCGGCGGGGAAACTGCAAAAACTTGGGGTTATCCAGTACAACCGCGGCCATATCAAGGTGCTGGACCGCAAGAAAATGGAACAGCTGAGCTGTGAGTGCTACGCCGTGGTAAAAAAGGAAAGCGATCGTCTGCTGCCCTATCTACCCATCGCCGGAGGTTAACATTTCGCGCTCAGTGATTGAGAGCTGCATCGTTCCGGGCGACAACACACTGATGAACAACTCTGCAAAAAAAACCGCCAGTCCCATGTGAATCTGGCGGTTTTAATTGGTTGTTCAGCGATTAATGGCTGAGGCCTTTGGCATCAACACGGGTAACACCGCGAACATTACTGGCAAGCTCGACAGCCAGGGCCTTTTCAGCTCCACTGTTTGCCCGGCCAGCGAGGGTAACCACACCTTCACTGGTCGATACCTGGATACTGGAACTGTTGATATTGCTGGAATGCATCAGGGTCGACTTTACCTTGGTGGTGACCCATGTGTCAGAGACGGCCTGACCAACATCGTCCGATGCCACCTTGGCGGTTTCAGTCAGGGTGGCTTTTGACTCATCCACCAGCAACTTGTTTTCTACCGATACTACACCCTGAGTATTGAGCGCCAGTTTGCCGGCCAGCTCCCGTGCCGCTGCACTGTTGGCGGTGCCGTGCAGGGTCACTGCGCCACTGCGTGTTTCAACATTGACGGACAGCCCCTGGGCATACTTGCTCCACAGCAGTTTCGACTTCACCGCGGCAGTGACCGATGCATCATCCACTATTGCGCCAAAACTGCGCTCGGTGGACGCTGCTGGCGGAACGTAATTCGCTTCAACGACAATCTGGTTATCCACTTCGGCAATGCCGCTGACACCGAGGGCAATCTGCTTGGCCAGGTCTTTGTTGACACCTTCATCCACTTTGCCTGTCAGGGTAGCCTTGCCCTTATCCACGCTCACCTGGAGATCGTGGGCGCGCAGATAGGGGCTGAGAGCGTAGGTGGTCCAGATCTGGCTTTCCTGCCGGGCTTCGGTGATATCTTCAGACAGATCAGAGGCCATGGCAGTGCCAGCACTGGCAAACATGGCCAGGGCAATGGCAGAAGCCAGGGCCAGTTTTTGGGTTTTTTTGACAATGTTCATATTGAGCTCCGTAAATTGAGTGACACTTTCCAAAAGAAGTCGGATGACTGTTCTGGCTGAATACTGTGTTGCTGCGGGTTAGCGCACTTCCATAAAATTTCTGACGCGGCGACTGGCTTCATCGCTGCTGAGCGCATAGCGCTCCTGCACCAGTTTTGCCAGCCTGTCCTGGCAACCTTCTGAGCCAAGCAATTCATCGACGCTAAGTCGTGTCCAGGCGATTCGCGCCGCGTTTACCTGTTGCTTCCAGCTGGCCTTGATCTGATCGGCAGTAAATGCGCTCATCACTTTTTATGCTCCTGGTCTGCTCTTGGCGGGCTTCCGGATCGCAGGATGGGGCTTAAATAGTCATTTGTGAGGCCGCAAGTGAAATAGGGCTTGATCCCTTCGGGAGCACACTCTCTGCCGAAAACAGCCGAGCTGGTCTGCCTGCGATTTTGAATGCGCTCGAAATGCGTGAAACCTGGGCCAAAAGCCTGGGTGGCAATCTGACCTCCATCGATAACACCCTTTGTGATCTTTGTACTGGGGTGCGTACTGATGTGTGCGCTGATATCTGTGCGGGGAGCATGCTCACCTGACTTTTCCATACCGTCCACTGGCTGACACCCTCAGTCCTGCGACATTGCATGGCACCGGGAAAGTCAGAAGCTGTGACATTAGGCTGATATGAAAAAAGCGTCGGTGCGCTGCCGCACTTAGGGTTGTGCAACGCAAATAGCTGTATTGCCCACTGCATCCATAGTGGTGCGACAATTAGTGGTGCGACAATTTGTCGCATCGGCAAACCCCCGCTGAGTGGCTATCCTGTCTTGACTCTGGTCATGGTTGCCATGGCCTGCCCGTGCCCCTTGTAACAGGGAAGTAAAAAGCCATGCCAGCCACACGAATTTACCGCATCCCGATTGCGGCGTTTGCCGCCATAAGCCTTGCGCCACTGCTCCAGGCGCAACCCGTCGGGCTGCAGCCAGAAGACATCAGACAGGGACGACTTGAACAGGTCATAGTGACCGCTACCCGCGAGGCCCGTGCCCGCAACGAGCTGCCCGAATCCGTGGGCGTGTTGAGCGCCGCGGATCTCGAACAGATCATGCCCAGCCACCCCGCCGAGGCGCTTAATCGCATGGCCGGGGTGCACGTCAACAATCTCGGCGGTGAGGGGCATATGACCTCCATCCGCCAGCCGCTGACCACTGGTGGGGTGTACCTGTTTCTGGAAGATGGCATTCCCACCCGCCCGACCGGCTTTTTCAACCACAACGGCCTGTATGAAATCGATCTCACCCAGGCGGATCGCATCGAGGTGACCCGCGGGCCCGGCTCCGCCCTGTACGGCTCCGATGCCATCGGCGGCATGATCAACAGCCTTACCCGCGCCCCCGGCGCCGAGCGCGAGTTCGGCCTGACTCTCGAAACCGGCGAGAACGACTGGTACCGCGGATTGCTGTCGGCCAGCGGCGCCATCAGCACCCAGGGGCGCGCCGGGGTGCAGGTCAATGTCACCGACAATCGCGGCTTTCGCGACGACAGCGATTACAGCCGCGCCTCGGTCACGGCACGCTGGGATCAGGACTGGACTGACAGCCTCAGCAGCAGGACCGTGTTTGCCTGGTCCACCATTGATCAAAGCGGTGTCTCCGCACTTGACGAAGAGAACTACAGACACAACCCGGAGAAAAACCTCTACCAGGGCGATATCGGCTTTCGCGAGGTGAATGCCCTGCGCCTGTCCAGCGAACTGGCCTGGCAGCCCTCCGATGACAAACTGTGGACCCTCACCGCCTTTGTGCGCGACAACAGCATGGACCTGATGCCCTCGTGGATGCTGTCCTACGACCCCAATGTGTACACCACCGAGTTCACCACCCTGGGGCTGATGGCCAAGCACCGCCGCAGCTTTGCCGACCTGAATCTTGACTGGATCAGCGGTGTGGATGTGGATTACACCCCCTCCAGCTATCAAGAGCAGCGCATTATCCTCAGCAAGCAGGGGGATCTGTTTGTGGACTACCACCGCAGCGGGCGCACCAATTACGACTACGATGCGGACCAGCTGACCCTCTCGCCCTACTCCCAGCTGGAATGGCAACCCAGCGAACGGCTGCGCCTGAGTGCCGGGGTGCGCTATGACCGCTTCCGCCTCGACTACAGCGACAACCTGGATGCCAGCGTGCCCGAAGTGGGCGTGTTTGCCCCCCTGCCCTTTCCCGCCCGTCACTACCGCCCCGAGGACCAGCAGGTCACTTTCGACCAATGGAGTCCCAAGCTCGGCCTGGTGTATGACCTCAGCGACGACCACAACTTTTACGCCACCTGGCGCCACGCCTTTCGCGCCCCCACCGCCGGGCAACTGTTTCGCAGCGGCTCGGTGCCCGACACCACTGACCTCAAACCCGTCACCGCCATCAGCCGTGAAGTGGGTCTGCGCGGTCGCCTGACCCAGTGGCTCGACTACGATCTGGCCCTCTATCACATGACCATCGAGGACGATATCGTCAGCCTGATCATCGACAACACCCGTAAAACCCTCAACAGCGGTGAAACCCGCCACCAGGGTGCGGAATTGACCTTGCTGGCTCACTGGTCAGATCGCTGGTCCTCCACCCTGGCCGTCAGTCACAGCCAGCAGGAGTACAAGGATTTCAGCTACATCTGCGGCGCCGCCACCTGCAACTATGCGGGTAACGACATCCCCCGCGCGCCGGACAATATGGCCAATGCCACTCTTGCCTATGCGGCGGCGGATAACCTGTGGCGCGTTGAGCTGGAATGGGAATATCTGGGCCGTTACTACACCGACGAAACCAATACCCGCGATTACGACGGCCACAAGCTGCTCAACCTGCGCGGCCAGTACCGCCTGAGTGATACCATTGAGCTTTACGCCCGCCTGCAAAACCTGACTGACCGGCGCTACTCCACCTATACCAGCAACCAGGTGGGGGTGGCGGATCTGGAGTACAGGCCGGGGCAGCCGCGGACCGGGACGGTTGGGGTGCGGGTGAGATTTTGAGCAGGATTTCTGCAGTGAAAGGTCGGACGTCTGACGTCTGACGCAAAAGCAAAAGCAAAAGCAAAAAGTCCTGACCAAAAGCTGAATAGCATTGACCAGGCTTCAGTGCTTGATCGCGACGACCCGGAATATAGTTTTGGCACGGTCATCTTGGCGTCAGACGTCAAGCGTCAGACGTCAGACTTGAGCCCCATCCAGAGAACAACAAACGATGAACAATAGCCACCTCATCCGCCCAACAGTACGCTGGCACCGCCTGCTCGGCTGGAGCGGGGGTATCGCCCTGATCATTTTCGGGCTGTCGGGGCTGACCCATCCGCTGATGACCTGGTTTGGTCCGCAGCAGGCGGCTTTTTTTCCGCCTCAGGGGCAGTTTGCTGGCGAGGATATTGCCGCCATTCCCGCCGTGCTGGGCGCCAATGGCGTCGCCCAGGCGCAGCTGGTCAAAGTGACACCCACGGCCAGGGGCAATCTGTTGCAGATCACCCTGGATAACGGCATCAACCGCCGCTACTTCAGCCTCGATAACGGTGCCGAGCTCCCCGAATTCGACCGCAGCCAGGCGGAATGGCTGGCGCGCTATTACACCGGGCTGGCTGACACCCCCATTCGCTCCATGGCACTGCAGACCACCTTCGACAATGCCTATCCCTCCGTCAACCGCCTGTTGCCGGTGTGGCGGGTGGCATTCGAGACTGACGACAATCTCACCGCTTTTGTCCATACCGAGCTGAACGCCCTCGCCAGCCTCACCAACAACACCAAAACCCTGCAACAGACTGTGTTCCAGGCCCTGCATACCTGGAACTGGCTTGATAGCCTCGAACCCGCACGGGTGTTGATCGTGCTGTTACTGGTAGGCTCCCTCGCCATCCTGTGCCTGACCGGGATGGTGATGGTGCTGATCATGCCGCGCCGCAAGCTCAGGGGAACGCGGCGCTGGCACCGGGCGCTGGCCTGGGGTATCTGGCTGCCACTGCTGGCATTTAGCATCAGCGGCCTCTATCACCTGCTGCACAATGCCGGCGACAGCGGCCCTGCCGGGTTGGCCTATGGCCCGGCTATCAATCTCGCCAACCAAAAAAACGACACTGCGGCTACTGACTGGATCGACGGGAGAGAAGCGCAGCCGCTGAACAGTATTACCCTGCTCAGCGGCCCCGACGGGCAGATCCTCTACCGCCTCGGCATGCCTTCGGGCAAACCTCACCAGGCCGTAGATCACCACGCCCGCTTTAACGGCACCCCCACGGAAAATCCCCCCCGCCTGATCGATGCCGCAAGCGGCAGTATTTCCTCTCTCAGCGACCAGGAGCTGGCGCGCTTTGCCGCTACCCGGCACCTGGGTATCAGCGCTGAGGACATCAGTGCCAGCGCCATCGTCACCGGCTTTGGCCCCGAGTACGATTTCCGCAACAAGCGCCTGCCCGTTTGGCGGGTCGACCATGCGCAGGGCACGGCCTTTATCGACCCCGCCAACGGCGCCCTGGTGGATCATGTCAGCAGGGCTGACGGCTACGAAGGGTTGTCCTTCAGCCATCTTCACAAGTGGAACTTTATGACGCCTTTTGTCGGTCGCCAGATTCGCGATGGCCTGGTGACACTGGTGATCGTGATTGCCCTGGTCTTTGGGGTGCTGGGTTTTGTCATGCTGGTGCGGCGCAGGGGTAATGCCTGATATCCGTACAGCCACCCACGCCCGCCTGATCCACGCAGGCCATTTGCGGCAAACCTGACATATTCATTGCAGTCCGGCCCAGCTGTGGGCTGACGGGCGGCTTGGGGATGGCTTTTCACCGACAGCGCGCTTACCCTTCATCATCCGTCGCTTTGGCTGACGAGCAGTTCTACCCATCAATTCAGGCACTATCATTTCCACAAACCATAAACACATAGCGGCAAGCGCGCCGCCCTTCAGAAGGGTTATGTTATGAAAGTTGGATTTATCGGATTGGGAAGCATGGGCTACGGCCAGGCCATGCTGCTGGCAAAAAGCGAACACGACCTGGCTGTCTTCGATGCCTTCCCCGCGGCGATGGCCCGCTTTGAGGGTGTAGCGCGACTGGCCACCAGCCTCGCGGATGTCGCCCAGGATGCCGATGTGATCGGCGTTTGCGTGCGCGATGATGCCCAGGTGAATGAATGCGCCGACGGCCTGATCCCCGCCATGAAAGCGGATTCCGTGCTGCTGGTGCACAGCACCGTCAACCCCAAGACCATGATCGCCCTCGCCGAGCGCGGCGCTGCCCGCAACATCCACGTGCTGGATGCCTCCGTGACCCGCACCATCATCGCCCAGGATGCCCCTTTCGTGTTCTGCATGCTCGGTGGCGACGAAGCCATTGCCGCGCGTGTCAAGCCGGTGCTCGATACCTACTCGACCGACACCGTGCACGCAGGCCCCATCGGTGCGGGCATGGCAATGAAAATCGCCAACAACCTGGTGTCCTGGAGCCAGATCATGATCGGCCTCGAAGCCTTTGAGCTGGCCGAAGCCGCTGGCGTGGCCACCGATAAACTGCTCACCGTGATGACCAAAAATGGTGTGCTGACCCCGCCGATGGGCGGCTTTATCAAGATGCGCGCCAGCCGCACCGAGAAGGCCACCGGTGACCTGATCGAAAGCCAGTCCCCCGTTGGCGAGAAAGACCTGAGCCTGGCGGAATATGTTGCGAAGGAAGCGGGTGTCTCCACCCCGATTGGTACCTTTATCCGCGGTTTTATCAAGAAAAAGCTCAACGATATGGTTGGCCGCTGATCGGTCGGCTATAGGCATTGCGTCATTACCCTGCATGCGTGGTAATGGCGCAAGCCTGAGGCCCGGCCTCAGTGTTTGCTCTCGGCCATAACAATAAGAGGATAACGCCATGAGTGGCATCCAGTGCTCCACCGCAGCCCAAACCCGCCAGCGGGTTGAAGCTGTGATCGCCTCCTTCGACAATCCCAACCACAAGCGCATGCTGGAAGTGTGGCTCAAACACTGGTGGGGCGAGGTCATGTACGATCTGCCTGCGGTGATGGCAACCGTCACTGACGATATCGCCTACCGCTGGTACGGCACCGACCAGATTGGCGATGGCATGGACCAGCAATCCGCCGACCTGGCCCGCACCATGTACCAGTCGATGTTTGACGCCAAGCTGATGCCGGGCGGCCCTTTCGATAACGAGCACTGGGCCTTCGGTGCAAAAGGCCTGACTCTGGAGGCACTGTTTATCGGCCTGTTCCCCGGCTCGATGCTGAAAGGCAAAAGCGCGCAGCCCGATCCCGAGCAGCGCTATCTGGTGCAATTTCCGATGATGGTGTCGACACCCTTCGACTGCGACAACTGGCTGATGAAAGCTGAAATCATGTACGCCGGGGCGCCGCTTAACATCGTGCCTGCGGATGCACAGACTGTGCAGCGGCTGCTTGGCCATAACCTGTAATTCCGCTATAAATCGCTTTCCCGGGGAATACTGACAGAGGTGATATGGAAGCCGGTTTTTGGCATCAAAAGTGGCAACGGGGTGAAATCGGGTTTCACAACAGTGAGGCCAATCCGCTACTCACCGCCCATATTTGCAGGTTAGCGCTGCCGAGAGGCAGCCGCATCTTCCTGCCGCTGTGCGGCAAGACACTGGATATTGCCTGGCTGCTTGCCAACGGCTATCGCGTGGTTGGCGCTGAATTGAGCGCCCTGGCCATTACTGAATTGTTCAGCGAGCTTGGCCTGGAGCCGTACATAACCCATGCCGGGAAACTCGTTCGCTACAGCGCTCAGAATATCGATATATTTGTTGGCGATATTTTTGATGTCTCTGCGGACAGTCTCGGGCCGGTCAGTGCGATATACGATCGCGCTGCACTGATTGCCCTGCCCTCCGAAATGCGTCGGCAATACGCCTCGCACCTGATCACTATCACCAACGCCGCGCCCCAGTTGCTGATCACCCTCGAATACAACCAGCAGCTGATGGATGGCCCACCGTTTTCAGTGAACGCGGATGAAGTCAGGCAGCACTACAGCGCCACTTACCAAGTGACTGCTGTTGAAAGCACGGACGTCGAAGGTGGATTGAAAGGAAAAGTGACGTCAACCGAGACAGTCTGGTTGCTTCAAAAGGCCAGCGGGCAGATTTGAGGGTAGAACCCTAAAACCTGCACTGCTGCTACAATCCAGCCACCACTCGACCATGGATAAGGCACAACAATGGCAAGCTCGCTGCTGGCGCTTCTGGATGATATAACCACCCTGCTGGACGACATCGGAGCCATGTCCAAAGTGGCAGCCAAAAAGACCGCCGGGGTACTGGGCGACGACCTGGCCGTCAACGCCGAAAAAGTCAGCGGCGTGGTGGCCGCGCGGGAACTGCCTGTGGTGTGGGCTGTGGCTAAGGGCTCCATGGTCAACAAAGTCATCATCGTCCCTCTCATCCTCCTGCTCAGCGCCTTCCTCCCTGCCCTGATCACCCCGGTGTTGATTGTCGGCGGCACCTACCTCTGCTACGAAGGCGCAGAAACCATCTGGCACGCCATCAAACACCGAGGCAAGAGCGACCACAGCGCCACCGAAGCCCTGCTGGAAGACCCCAACGCCGATCTGGTGGCGGTGGAAAAGGACAAAATCAAAGGCGCGATCCGCACCGACTTTATCCTCAGCCTGGAAATTATCGTTATCTCCATCAGCACCATGGCCGAAGTACCCTTTGCCAAACAGGCCCTGGCCCTGTGCGTGATAGCCATCTTGATGACCGCAGGTGTCTACGGCCTGGTGGCCATGATCGTCAAAATCGATGACCTCGGTCTCTACCTGGCAAAGGGGAAAGCACTGGTGAAAGGATTGGGTCGCTTCCTGCTGTGGCTATCTCCGGCCCTGATGCGTGGCCTGACCATTGTCGGCACCGCAGCCATGCTGCTGGTGGGCGGCGGTATTCTTACCCACAGCCTGGAGCACTATCTTGGGCATAGGGCGGCGCTAAGCGAATGGGTGGCAACTAGCGCTTCGTGGCTTGATGGAATATTGCATACTGGGATAAATGGATTAGCCGGATTATTCGTTGGATTGGTTGTGGTGGCAGGCGTGACGTTGATCAACAGGAAGCAGTGATCTGCGCCGAGCGCTGGGCATGGTTGATCGACCTGACTGGCTTTTTACTCCGACCCCAAACTCGGGCTTTTTACTCCGACCCCAAACTCGACCCTAATCGATGAAATGCTAATAGCACCACGCCCACCAGCCTACACACCCGATTCACCGCCGTTATCTACTGCGCCGCGTTTGATAACAATACCTACGGAAGTGGTCACATATCCTGACAACAATAATTTGAGATGGGGATTATGGCGATAAGGCGGCACATCAACGACGCCATCCAAGTAATGCGAATCCGGGGCGATGCAGAACGCTCCAACCTGATGACCCCGGGCCTCAAGCCGTCGCACAAGTTCTTCAATATCTCTTTGCCTGTAGAGAACGGTATCTCCTACACTGACTGTTTCATCGTTTGAAGAAAGATTTAATTCGGTGGTGTGGCAGGCGACGCCACCTGGCTTGAGTGTTTGTTCAACACTGTTAATCACAAATTCGGCCCCCGCTTCCAGAGAACCCAGGTGCTCGAAGCAACATGAAGACCAGCAAAAATCGAAACCCGAATAGCCTGGATCAATTGCGTTCATATCACACACTCCGTGTTTGATATGCTTGAGCAGCGTCTCCCTGTCAATGATTCCTTCGTACCGCAAAGATTCCACGTTAGAACTGTGCTGAGCCGTTTTTTGCCATCCTTTGGCTACCCCTACATCAGAAGGTGCATCCGTAGCTGTAATGTCGCAGCCCAGTGATGCGAAAAGGGCAGGCAGGGGCTCGGTGCCGACACCAAAACCAAGACCTTTGGCATTTTCCTTAAGCACACCATTATCCAGTAAATGATGGACAATGTAGATCCACTCCCATTGCTTGCGGTGGAAAATAGGCTGACCAGCGATTAGCTGGCACAGCTTGCGGTATTCTGGGTGTAGAAAATCAGCCACGGCGCAGGTTGAATACGCCATGAATCGTGAATGTCCTTCATTTTCTGTCTTTACAATAGGTGGGATAAAAATCCAGGGTTGTATGAGCTGCTCGTTACCTGGGCGTCCAAGGTGGTCTAACCTTTCTTTTTCCTCACGGTGGCTGCCCCCTGAATCAAGCGCGCCTCTCAGCAAGGCGTTTTCTTCCACCAACCGTTTCTCGATCATAGGCTGCAATCGAATAGCCAGTCGGTTCGCAATGCGATGCCAGAGTGGTGAAAATATCCTCTTAATCAATTGGTTAACCATGAAACGATTCCTTGTCACAAAAAAATTCCTCTAATTGGATCAATATCACCTCATACACCGTTTATTGGCCTGAGAGTTAAGCTTATATTAAGCTTTCAGGCCCCCAGAAAGGCGATCAACGATGAGCAACAAACTTGCATGATAAAGAAATAAGTCATGTTCTCAAGTAAATTCCCTCGGAGTTTGGGCTCAGTGTAAAAATAGTTCTACCGCTGACTGGTTTTTTACTCTGACTCCCAACTCTCCGGGCTTCATTAAAAGACTTTAACCCTTCTTGACAGCACACTGCCATTAATGGCCCAGCTAACCAAAAGGCCATGTCCATGCAAACCAAGTTTTCTAGGGACGTCGTTCCACTGTCAGACCTGAAGGTCAATCCAAGCAAGGTCATTCTTCGCACCAATGATACTCATCGACCTATACTGCTCACGAGCAGAGGTTGCGGAGTGGCTGTTGTGCAAAGCCTTGATGACTTTGAAAAGACCGCCGAGGAACTGCGATTTATAAAAGCCGTAGCCAAGGGCTTGGCCGACGTCCGGGAAGGACGCACAGCTAATTTGGATAAAGCCAGGGAAATACTGGGTATTGAGTAAACGAGTTTGGGTGTAGGGAACCTCTAAAAACACATGCGGCGACGGGCTGGCTAGGCAAATTTGGCCGAAAAAGCGGAGTTTACACAGAGTAAATGAGCATATTGAGGCCAAATTTAACGACGCCAGACCGAGTGAGCTAGTTTTTAGAGGTTCCCTGTAGTGTAAAAATGGCTCTACTGCTGGCTCGGTTTTTACTCTCCCCCCAAACCCTAAACGCCTATTCCGCAACCTTATTGGTAAATGTTGGTTGGTGCGCAAAAAACCCGCCATCGACTGAAATTACCTGACCGGTGATAAAGGCTGACCGTCCCGAAGCGAGAAAGACGACCATATTGGCTATGTCGCTGGGGTAGCCGGTGCGACCGACCAGCTTGTGCGCTACGTACGGCTTGAGTGCATCCATGGGCGGCATATCCTCCGGCACCACAATACCCAGAGCCAGGGCATTGCAGCGCACCCCCTGACTGCCATGTGCGGTGGCAACGTATTTGGTGAGGGTGTTGAGGCCACCCTTCGAGCAGGCGTAAGCGGTGTTGGCGTCGTTACCGGCGAGGGATGTACCGGACGAGATATTGATGATCGAGCCGCCACCACGCGCCACCATGGAGGGAACACAGTACTTGCAGAACAGCATGGGGCCGCGCAGGTTGACGGCCATCAGCTTGTCCCACAGTTCGACATTCATGGTAGTGACATCGCGGTCGCCCTCGGTGACGGTGAGCATGGTGCCACCGGCGTTATTGTCGAGAATATCGACACCCCCGTAGGTGGAGATAGCAGCATCAATCACCGCCTTGACCTGCTCTTCCGACATGATATCCGCTACTACGGCAATGGCCTCGAAACCCTGGCTTTGCAGACCAGATGCAATTTCTTTAAGGCGCTGTTCTGCCACATCGGTGAGCACGACTTTTGCGCCCGCCTCTGCCAGTGCCGCGGCTGTAACCGAGCCGATATTGCCTGCTGCACCCGTGACGATGGCTACTTTACCTTCAAGTTCTTTCATTATTTTTTTCCTTGCTGGAGGGATTGAATCGACATTAAAAATCATAATTTTATCTAGCGGAATCATCGCACAAATGCGGCTACTCAGTACTACTCTTACGCTGGACCCGGCCAAGCAGGGAGCGCTTAGCAGGCTTTTTTCAACAGCCTGCTAGACCCCAAACTCTATCAGCGATAGGGATAGCTGAAGCGTGTTTTCTTGCCCGGTCGATTTCGGCTTCCCTGCATTAATCATGACTCACTTCTGTTTTGTTGATCGCGGATGGATACATGAAAAAATAAATGGGAATGCCAAGGATTTGACATGCTGCCTTTATCCGCTCACATGCTGACGCTCAGCAGCGTTACTGTGCACGATCCTGCGGCTGAACATTGGGATGGGGTTCATCATCAGGCTGACCGTTGCGATTCAGCGGGCCTGGCATCGGTTTTGGCGTGTTCTCCTCCGCACCTTTGGTCCCCTTGGCCTCACCCTCGAGACTCAGAGTCAGGAATTCCTGCCTGTTGATCACTCCGTCACCATCTTCATCAAGGTGCGTGAATCTTTCACCGGTTATACCCAATCTCTCCGCCATGATGTCGCGGCTCAAGTAACCGTTTCCCTCAGTATCCAGATCGGCGAAGGCCTGTTGCAGGCGCTCTACTGTTTCAGTCGGGGTACCCCCTTCATTGGGAGTTTTTTCGGCATAATCACTCTCGGCGAGAGCAATACTTGCCGATGCCATTAACAGTGATACAAGAAGTGATTTTTTCATTTCATTCACCATGTGCATGCGGTTGTAACACTTCATCATCGTATTATTTTTGCTCTTGTTAATAGGCAACACAGGGGCTGTTCAGTTCCATCGCAGGCTCTTGTGTGCAGGTTGTGCAGCAAGTAACAAAACGTCTACCGGCCCTGCTCGATTAATGTCACAAGTTCTTGGCGCAGGGTTTGCAGCTCTTTGCGAAGGTGCGTGTCCTGCTTTTCAGTACGACTGTTGAGCAGCTCCGCCAGCGCCGTCTGGATGACCAGCAGATTGTGCTCATTCACTTGCCGGTAGCGGGGGTCACTATTCTCCCCGCGTTGCGCAAGGGCCACACGCAGCTGATCCTGCCATCCCGGTTTACGCTCGAGCAGCTGTTGTAGGTTGTCAATCCAGCGCTGCCGGTTCTGCAGCCACAGGGCATCCGAACGCTGTAACTGCTGGCTGGCCAGTTTCAACCTTTCACGCTGCTCGCTGTTCAGCCGCCCCAGGTAATTGGCGGAGTTTTTGCGCAGGCTGTCGTAAACATCTTTTTTAAATTCTTTATCGTCGCGCTCCAGGTACTTTTCTTCATACTCGTGCTGTTTGTTTTGCAGCTCCTGGAGAAATTCTCCGATCTGGGCATCACTGAGTTCGGCCCCCAGTTCCAGCATCCAATCCAGCGCACCATTTTGCAGCCGCTCACCGGCCTCCTCAGCCTGGCGGTACAGACCGGCTATGTCAGTTGCCGATATCTCTTTGTCGAGCAGCGCGGTTGCCTGGTCGATCATGGCGGCATAGCGCGGCAACTCTTCGCTGCGGTGCTGTTGCAGGTAGCGGGTCAGCAGCTGATCAAGATACAGCTCCTGCTCGCGATTGAGCTCGACATAACCGTCCAGGTACCAGGGCAACAGGATGTGCAGACGGTTGTAGAAAAACGATGTGCTGCTACAGGCGGTCAGCAGCACCAGTAGTGCCATTGACAACCATGGATACGTTCTGTGCATCGGGTGCTTCTCCCTCGCAGGCCCTGTCTTACGTGACACCCGTGATGTCAACAATGAAACACCTGTCGGATGGTGAGGTTCATTATAAAAATGGGGCAGTCCGTGCCTATATTTTCAACTCCGGCAGTGAGACCACATGAGCAGGACTACTCGCCGCAGCATAAAAGTTTCTTCTCCCCGATGGTAGTGGCTTCTCTGCCATCCATACAGCCGGTTGGCATCGCCATGCCTTCAGCCTGGGCATGTTCTCTCTGAGCTCTACGCTGCAGCAGAAACTCAAAGCGTTTGCTGTTAGTAATCTTATTGAGAATTATTACTATTTGAGAGACAATGCCTCCCGCCTTGCTTGATCGGCTGCTGCCCATTGCGCCAGCAAATCCGCCATCCAGCCCTGACCACCCGGTCTCGACCGGCCATTAAGGAAGCATCATGCATTACTCAAAAACCCCCGGCTACATTCTGCTGGCATGCAGCACCCTCGCATCCTCCACCCTGCTTGCAGATCGAATCACTGAGGAAGTTGTTGTCACTGCCAATCGGGTTGAACGCCCCCTGAGCACCATCCCCAATACGGTGACCATCATCAATGAAGCGGAACTGGGCCAGCAACTGGCCATCCACAACGACCTGTCTACCGTGCTGGGCAACCTGATCCCGGGGTTTTCTCCCAGTCGCCAGAAGATGACCAATGCCGGTGAGAGCCTGCGCGGCCGCAAGCCGTTGTACATGATCGACGGCGTGCCTCAATCCAATCCGCTGCGCAATGGTGGTCGCGATGGCCACACCATTGATCCGGCTGTGCTGGAACGGGTCGAAGTGCTGCATGGCGCCAATGCCATCCACGGGCTCGGTGCCTCCGGCGGGATTATCAACCTGATCACCAGAAAACCCGGCCCTGAACTGGAGCAGAACATTCGCGTAGACACCGCCTTCCAGGGCGAAGATGTGGGCGAAAGCGCGGATTACGGGGTGACCTACAGTGTGTCGAACAGCTTTGGCAATGCCGATGTGCTGGCTAGCCTGACCTATCGGGAGTCCGGTGTCGCCTACGATGCCGATGGCGACCTGATCGGTGCCGATAACACCCAGGGCGACACCATGGATTCACAGACCATCAACGGCTTCGTGAAAGGCGGCTACAACTGGGATGACCAGCGCATCGAGCTGACCCTCAATCGCTATGATATCGAAGGCAATAACCAGTGGATCTCGGTACCCGGCGATGTGTCGGAGGGCATTCCCAGCAGCGCGGCGAAAGGCGACATTGACGGTGAAGGCGCACGCAACAAGGTGACCACCGCCAGCCTCAATTACACCAATGACGCGTTCCTTGGCCACAGCTTGCGCGTGCAGGCCTTCAGCCAGGACTTTGCCGCCACCTACGGCGCCGAGGCGATTCCCCTCGCCACGTTCCAGGACCCGGCCTATGGCCCCGATCTGATCGACCAGTCCCAGAATAACTCGGAAAAACTCGGGGTAAAAATCACCCTGGCCAAGGACCAGGTGGCGGGATTGCCCCTCAACCTGGTATACGGGATTGATGTGCTGCAGGATGAAACCTGGCAGGCGCTGATCCAGACCGGTCGCAGCTGGGTACCCAAATCCCGCTATGAAAATTATGCGCCCTATATCCAGGCTGAATTTACCGGCATCGACAAACTGATCGTCACCACCGGAGTGCGCCATGAAGAATCCACCCTGAAAGTGGGCGACTTCACCACCCTGGCTTCTGCTGGCAGCCAGTCTGTTACCGGCGGAGAACCTGACTTCTCTGAAACCCTCTACAATATTGGCGCCACCTACCAGCTTTCCGACCAATGGCGCCTGTTTGCCAACTACGCCGAGGCCTTCTCCATGCCCGATGTGGGCCGGGTACTGCGCGGCATCAATGTGCCCAACCAAAGCGTGGAGAGCTTTCTCGACCTGACACCGATTCTCACTGAAAACAGCGAATTCGGCATCGAGTTCGAGACCGGTACACTCAACGCCCAGCTGAGCTACTACACCTCGGAATCGGACTTTGGCCAGCGTCTGCAGCGCGGCAGCGACGGCATCTACACCGTCAAGCGCGAGCAGACCGAGATCGACGGGTTTGAATTCCGCACCACCTGGGCAGTGACCGATACCGACACCCTGGGGTTGCGCTACGCCCGAACTGAAGGTCGCTACGATTCCGATGGCGACGGCAGGGTCGATACGGATCTGGGTGGCGCCAATATTTCGCCTGACCGCATCAACCTCAGCTGGGACCGCAGCTGGCCCCGGGAGATTACCTCGCGACTGCAGGCAAACCATGTGCTGGACAGGGAGTTCGACAACAAGGCCGGGGTAACCACTGCCGAGTTCGACGGCTATACCACGATCGATCTGAGCCTCGAGATGGCCGCACTGGGCGGCAATGTCACCCTGGCGATGCAGAATCTGACCAACACCGATTACTTCACCTACTACTCGCAAACCAGCCCCAACGATATTCGCAACTTCAAGGGCCTTGGCCGTACGGTCAGCCTTGGCTACCAGAAGTCGTTCTGACCATCAGCCCCGGCCAGCAGTCTGGCCGGGGCTGAGCAGAGGTGAAGTGGTCACTGTGCCCATTCAACCAATCGCCCCCAAAGCGCGCCCGGCCAGGCACAGGGTCGGTCTGCGCCGCTGGCACCGCTGGTGCGGACTTGCGGTGGTGCTTTTTCTGCTCGTTGCGGCTGTCAGTGGCTCCCTGCTGGTTTACAAGAAGGAACTGATCCGCCTGCTGATAACCCCGCAAGCATCCCTGCCTGTCGATTACAACATTGAGCAGATGGCCGCCCAGCTGGATGCCATCATCGCCAGCAGCGGCGCCGGGCCACCCTTTATCAAGGCGCCCAATCTCGACGAACCCTACTGGGCCCTGACCACTGACGGGAACACGGTGTTGTTGTCAGTGGTCAGCCTGCAAGCCTATCGGGACAACCTCTGGCTGCTCGACGCCCTGGCTTTTGTACGCAGGCTGCACACAGAACTGCTGACCGGCCTGGTGGGTGAAGCCCTGCTTTTGGCAAGCGGCTTTGGCGGCCTGTTCCTGAGCGTCACCGGCCTGATGGTGTGGTGGCCAACCCGCAAAAGCTTTCGCTGGCACTGGGTCGTGCCGCGCCCCAGGCCCGCACAGCTTCTAGTGCATTCACATCGCCACACAGGCGCTGCAGCGGCGGCACTGTTGGTCCTGGTGATTGCGACCGGAGGGGTGATGCTGTGGCAAAAACTCATCTGGCCGCTGTTGCCCCCGCTTGCGGTTGCCAGCCTGCCAGACAGACTCGAAACCGGGCTGGCTCCCCCTCCCTCGCAATTGCTCCTCAAGGCATCGGCAGCCGTAGCCGACGGCTGGCCCACCTATATCCGCCTGAGCGATGATGACAGCGCCACAGCCAGTGTTCGCTTCCGCCTGCCTGGCGAGTGGCATCCCAATGGCCGCACATCGGTTACCTTTGACCTTGCCACAGGGCAAGCCAACGTCAGCGAGCGCTCTGACCAGGCAGCCCCTGCGCGCAGGATAGTGAACCAGATGTACCCGCTACACTCCGGTTACGGCATGGGCTGGCTCTATGCCGCACTGATTTTTATCAGCGGTATCGCCATACTGTGGCTGGGGATCAGTGGCGGGGTGAGCTATTTGAAACGCCGCAAAGCCTGAACCGGCACTGACGACTGACTTCAGGTTGCAGTCACACCCAGCGATTCCATCTGCTCACCCAGCGCCAGCAACAGGGTTTGCAACTGGCTCTGTTCGTTCTCATTCAGCTCCCGCTTCAGCAACTTGCCGAGCCAGAACAGCAACTGCACCTGCTGCTTGCGTTCCAGCCCATCCAGCCAGCGCGACAGATCCTGGGTGGCCAACAGCAGGCTATCGCGGCGGGCGTGGTTGCGCAGCCGCACCTGATACCAGCTGCGCAGCGCGCGACCTGCAAGGGCGGTGGCGAACGCCTGATTTGCCACCGGCCCCAGCTGCCACTGTTCGTAACCGGGCACCTTTGACACCAGCTCAAAGGTGAGGGGATCGCGACCGGCAAAACCACCCGCCAGACCGCCAAGGGCGCCACCCACCAACGCCCCCAGCAACAGGGAGGCACCGCCGGTGGCGGCATCCACCACCAGCCCTGACATCACACCGGCACCAGCGCTGAGGGAGGTCAGGCGTTTGCGGGACAGCCCCCAGGCGCGCCATTCGTGGGCATCGGTCAGGTCAGTGGTGCGCAGGGCTTGCCATTCACTGTGCCAGTCGAGCTGGCTGTGGCCGTAGAGCCTGGCCAACTGTTTTTGCAGGTCGCGCTCGCGGCGTTGCAGTTCGCGGTTGTACTGGTCCAGGCCGGTGGCCCTGATGGTTTCCACCGCGCCGATCACCGGCAGCTTGAGATGAAAGCGCAGCACGGATTGCAGGTATTGCACCAGCAGATCGGCTGCCTGCTGGTGGCGTGCCAGCCGCTGCTGCTGCAGTGCCTCGACGCTGCGCAACAGGCCCGCGCGCCAGGGGGCGTGAATTTCTGCCATGCCGCGCAGCAAACCCAGGTGCTGCTCGAAGGGTGCCAGCAGCGGGTTGAAGCTGCGCACCAGGGAAAAATACTGTTGCAGCGCGGCACGCCATTCTGCCTCATGGGCACCCTGGCCGATGGGGTTGAGCAGTGCCAGGCGCGGCTGGGCCGTCCACGCCAGCAGGGTCAGCTCGGCCTCGAAGGTGGCGTTGAAGGGCTGGTCCGGGTCCACCACGTAGACGATGCCTGCGCCCGCCAGGATGGGCGCCAGGAGGGCGCAATCGTCGGCAAAACCGGGCTCGTCGCGGTGGATTTCGACAAACTGCGCCAGCACACGGGGCCTGTCCGCAGCGCTGTCGCTGTGGGCAGTGCACCAGTCGAGCACCTGCCGCGCACGCTGAAAACCGGGGGTATCGACCAGTTCATACAGCGTTTCCTGCCCCAGCATCAAATGGTAGCGGTGCGCCTCACGGGTGGTGCCGCTGACCGGTGAGATGGCGATATGGTCGTCCTGCACCAGGGTGGAGACGACGCTGGACTTGCCCTGATTGGGGTGGCCCACCACGGCAAATAGCGGAAATCCTGCCTCGGTCACGGCTGGTCACCCGCCCGGACCAGCTGCAACTCAAGAGGCAGGCCGTTGCGATCGAGAAAGGCACTCCAACTCTGTTTGAGGCCGTCAATTCGCTCAGGGGCCACGCCTTTGAGAAAAATGCACAGCTGTGGCCGGCCACCGGCGGCGAGGTGCAGGCGCAGCAGATCTGCCAGGTCGCCGGTGGGTACCGCCAGACCCGCGATAAACCAGCAACGGATATCGAGCGCGTGGGTTTTGATGGCCTGCTGATCGGACTGATACGAAGATTCACCCAGCGGGATAGAACCCGGGGGCAATCCCGCTGGCGCCATCTGCCAGACAAATCCGGGGCTCTCGGGCCCCCGTGCAAGCAGCGGGAAATCGCGCCGGGATGTGCTGGCAACGGGCTGTTCCGGCTGCAAGGCGCGGTAGCGCAGGGCCGGTTCACTCAGCTGTTCAAAGCGCAGGCGCAGGCGATGATCCCACTGCGGCCAGTGGGCCAGCCCGCGGCGCAGGCGCCACTGGCACACCAGCAGCAACAGGATCACCGGCAGTAACACCCACAGTGCCACCACCTGGGTCAGCCAGGAGGCCCACAGCCAGGAATCCGCCAGCAGCGCGCTTTCCCAGCCGGTAATGGCACCCGCTTCCGCTGCGCTAACATGGGCCGCTTGCGGCCCGGCCAGCAGGCCCAGACTGAGGACGCCAAACAGGCTAGCCACCGAGTCGGATACGGCGGAGATGGAGGTACTCCAGTAGAAAATCACTTGGCGGGTGAGCAGCATCAGCCACAGTGTGGCGAGGCCGCTGAGGCAGAACAGCCCCTGGGCGAGCAGCGACTGGCGGGCAAACCAGAGGGCGATCACCCGGTCCCGATGGGGCGTAATCAGCAACCGCCACCAGGGTGTGCGGCCCAGCACCAGACCGGATAGCGCCGTCCACACCAGTAACAGCAGTGGCATCAGCCAAAATGCCAGTAAAAACAGCAGCAGGTGAACACCGCTGTGGTCTGGCCACACCAGCAGGCCACTGAGGACCAGCACGCCATTGACGGCGCCCAGCAGCGGCCACAGCCGTGCCCAGATCAGGCGTGTTGGCGACGGGAGGTTTTCTGCACGCTGGAGAAATTGGTCCCAGCTTGAGATCGCAGGGCCTTTGACCTGTTCGCTGTCGCCAGCATCAAGCCAGCTCAACCCCAAACTGAGCAGGTGGGTAGAGGATTTGCGTAGCGCTGTGGTATCAGCCATTCAGATTTTGTTTAGAGATTTGCTGTGAGTCTACCAATCACTGGCACTGGCGTCGCCTCTCAATATCTGGCGTCGCTTGTAAGCATCTGTCTATCGCTTGTCGATAGACAGGCCTTTTCAGAACAAGCACCCACGGAAACACTGTGTCCCATGGGTGCGGTGAATGCCGCAGACAAGTCCCACGCCATGAACTAATGGGTTGGCAGCGAGTCAGATTCTGCGTGCAGTTTCTTTCTTTTCTTTTTTGGCTTTCTTTTTTTCATCCATGGTTTTGAGAGGTTTTTTCTTGGTTTCCTTTTTTGAATCCTGGCCTTTACTCATGACTTTAACTCCGGGTTTGCCTGATTGGAGACACCATCAGTAATCCATTGTACGCCCATGGCGTTACCAAGGGTGGATTACCCTCCCTTGGTACGCCACCGCACCGACACCTGAATCCCGGTTGGCGTACGGTGGCCACATCGTGCACTCGCACGCCTAACCGCCCATACCCCGGCAGGAATGTACCCATGATCAAACAAATACTACCCATTGCGATCCTCGCCGCCCTGATGATCAGCGGTTGCGAAAAATCACCCTCCGATACAGCCGCTGATGTCGCCGAGGCTCGCAAGGACGCCGTAGAAAAAATTGACGAAGCCCGCGAAGATGCCAGCAAGACTGTCATCAGGGCTCAGGATCAGGTTGCCGATGCCCAGAAAAACTACGGTGAAACTGACCAGCGCGCTCTCAACACACTGACTGCGGCTGAATCTGACGCCATGATCAAGACCGCCAATGCACAGTTCGATGTTGCCAAGGCAGAAGCTGAAGGCCGTTTCGATATTGAAAAGGAAAAGTGCGGTGCGCTTGAAGGCGCAGCCAAGGACGCGTGCCTGAGCACTGCCGAGGCGATTCGCGCTGAAGCGCTAGCCCGCGCCACCAAAGTACGCGACGATGCACTTTTGTCAGCGGAATATCACAACTAGTGAGCCACAACTAGTGAGCCACAACTAGTGAGCCACAACTAGTCAGCCACATCTAGCCATCAGCGTACTCCGCTGTCCATAGCGGGATAACTGATACCGCTGTATTGCCAACCCGCCTCCCCTTTTTACCGGGCAGGCGGTTTTTTTGTTTCGCCGCCTATTTTGAACGACACGCCATTTTGCAATGGTTGTGTTTTCTGCCGCATCCGTTTTCAATACCCAGAATGTCCGGCATTTGCCGCAGCTGCTGGTGAATAATGACTCGCCGTATAGCACTGGCCAATCGGACAATTACGGAAAATCAGCTTCTGGCAGAACCCCGCTACAGCTCTTGATCCTTTTTATAAAATCAAAATTACCCATAAGCCCATAAGCCCATAAGGAAGCAACATGCATCAGGTTGAACTGACTATCGACGTTACCGAGGCCGCTGGCCTTGGCATCCCCGCACACACAGCGGTCACTGTCTATTTACCGGAGGGCGAGCTGTGCAACCCGCCGGTAGTGTGCTTTGGTTTCCCCGGTGGCGGCTATAACCGCCGTTATTATTCCTTCGCCATGCCGGGCAGCGAGAGTGGTGGCGAAGCGGGCTACCATGTGCAGCGAGGCTGGATTTTTGTTGCCTGCGATCACCTTGGGGTTGGCGACTCGACAATCCCCGAAGGCAATGCCCTGACCTATGAAAATGTCGCCCGCGCCAACCTGGCCAGCGTTGAGGCGGTAATGGCCAAACTCGGAAGTGGTCAGTTGCTGGCAGGTTTCGCCCCCGTGCACAATGCCGTCAAACTCGGCATTGGCCAATCTATGGGTGGTTGCTTCACCATTGTGTTGCAGGGTCAGCACGCGCCTTTCGACGGCATCGCCAGCCTCGGCTACAGCGCCATTCACACCGTGGTGCCTTCGCGTCCGGGCGCACCCCCGGCCCAGTGGCCGTGGATTCCCCGCGGCAGCAATCTCGATGCGCCGATGATCGTCAACCAGGCCGCCATGGCGGCGACGCAGAAGACGGTGATGGGCAAGGAGGATCTGCAGGGCGATGAAGGGGCCGAACACCCTTTCCGCTGGTCATTCCACTACGACGATGTTCCCGACGATATTGTCGCCATCGACCTCAACGCCAAAAATCCCGACGGCAGTGTGCCCCTCTGGCGTTCCACCACCACGCCACCCTGCGCGATCCAGATGGTCGCGCCAGGCACGGTTGCCCCGGAGGCGGCGACGATCAGTGTGCCGGTGCTGGTGGCGGTCGGTGAGCGGGATGTGGTGCCCGACCCCTGGCAGGAGCCGAAGGCATTCAAGAGCGCCATCGATGTGACAGTGTTTGTCTGCCCGCGCATGGGTCATATGCACAATTTTGCCAGCACCCGCGAGGCCTTTTGGCAACGCCTGCACCACTGGGGTACGGGCGTGGCGGAGATGCAGGGCAAGCTCTAATAGCAACAGGCGTTCCTGACCCGGCAGAGGCGAGAAATGAGAGGTGCAATGCTGTGCCATGCGATTAATGGCCACAGGGTCTACACTTCGTAAACCGACCCTGGCCGGGCAGTACGCCTGAACATCCCCAGGGATCGGGTTGGAGGCTCCCATGAACAAATCCCTGGCGGCCAGAATCCTGGCCTTGTTGACACTCTCCCTGTTTTTCCTTGGTACCACCCCGGTGACAGCCAACGCGGAAACAACCCGCGCCAAAGCGACCATCAGCACCGGCGCACCTGCCGAAGCCGCAACCAACGCCGGTGAACCAGCCCTACAGGTGATGCGCGCTGAGCGCTCCAAACCCAAGCCCAAGATGTTTGCCGCGCCGGACGGCGGCTCCCATGAGTGGAAATGCACCGAGTACGACACCGGAACCACCTCGTGCGAGTGCAAGGGCATGCTGGACTGCAAGAAACTGCTCGATTCGGGAAAATGTGCGGGCAAAGACTGGTGGGAAGCAGGGGACGACCCGTCGGTGGGGGGATGCGACGGTTAGCGCGGCCGAGCGGCACGCTTGCATGAGCCCCGGGCGCCTGATGGCGCCCGGGGCCCGACAGCCAGCGATCAGACCAGATCGAAGCGGTCGGCGTTCATCACCTTGTTCCAGGCGGCGACAAAGTCCCTGACAAACTTCTCCCCGGCGTCGTCCTGGGCGTAAGCCTCGGCCAGTGCCCGCAGCTGCGAGTTGGCGCCAAACACCAGGTCTACCCGGGTACCGGTCCACTTCACTGCGCCCGTCTTGCTGTCGCGGCCTTCGAACAGATCTGCGTCGGCAGCGGTTGGCTGCCACACAGTACCCATATCCACCAGGTTGACGAAGAAGTCGTTGCTCAGAGTGCCCGGCTTGCTGGTGAAAACGCCGTGTTTGCTGTTGCCGTGATTGGCACCCAGCACCCGCATGCCACCCACCAGCACGGTCATCTCCGGCGCACTCAGCCCCAGCAACTGGGCGCGATCCACCAGCATCTCTTCATCAGAGACCGTGAACTTGGCGCGCGCGTAGTTGCGGAAGCCATCGGCTTCGGGTTTCAGCGGTTCAAAGGAATCGACGTCGGTCTGCTCTTGCGTGGCATCGGTGCGACCTGGTGCGAAAGGCACTTCGATCTTATGTCCGGCATCCTGGGCCGCCTTCTCGATGGCCGCTGCGCCACCCAGTACGATCAGGTCGGCCAACGACACTTGCTTGTTGCCGGACTGGCTGCCATTGAAATCGGCCTGGATACCTTCGAGCACTTGCAATACTTTCGCCAGCTGCTGGGGCTGATTGGCTTGCCAGTCCTTTTGCGGCGCCAGGCGAATGCGCGCGCCGTTGGCGCCACCGCGCTTGTCGGAATCGCGGTAAGTGGCGGCAGACGACCAGGCGGTGTAAACCAGTTCTGATACCGACAGGCCAGAGGCAAGGATCTTGCTCTTCAGGTTGGCGATATCCCCGGCATTGACCAGTTCGTGATTGACTGCAGGCACCGGGTCCTGCCAGAGCAGGTCTTCCGCCGGGACTTCCGGGCCGAGATAGCGCGCCTTGGGCCCCATGTCGCGGTGGGTCAGCTTGAACCAGGCGCGGGCAAAGGCGTCGGCGAACTCCTCCGGATTCTTGTGGAAATGCTCGGAGATCTTGCGGTAGGCCGGGTCCTCGCGCATGGCCATATCGGCAGTGCTCATCATGATGCCCACCCGCTTTGAGGCATCCTCCGCATCCGGCGCCATGTCCTTTTCGGCAAGATTTTTCGGCACCCACTGATTGGCGCCAGCGGGGCTCTTGGACAGTTCCCACTCGTTGCCAAACAGCACATCGAAGTAGCTCATGTCCCATTGGGTCGGGGTTGGCGTCCAGGCACCTTCGAGACCACTGGTAATGGTATCGCGGCCCTTGCCGCTGCCATGGCTGCTCTTCCAGCCGAAACCCATCTGTTCAATGGGCGCCGCCTCCGGCTCGGGGCCCACCAGGGCGGCGTCTCCGGCGCCGTGGGTTTTACCAAAGGTGTGACCGCCGGCGGTGAGAGCCACTGTTTCGTAATCGTCCATGGCCATGCGGGCGAAGGTTTCGCGAACGTCTCGGGCCGAGGCCAACGGATCGGGGTTGCCATCGGGGCCTTCCGGGTTCACATAGATCAGGCCCATCTGCACGGCGGCCAGTGGATTTTCCAGCTCGCGCTCGCCACTGTAGCGCTTGTTGCCGAGCCAGGTATTTTCGGCGCCCCAGTAGACATCTTCTTCCGGTGCCCAGATATCCTTGCGTCCGCCGCCGAAGCCAAAGGTTTTGCCGCCCATGGATTCGATGGCGACATTGCCAGCCAGGACGTAAAGATCAGCCCAGGACAGCTTGTTGCCGTATTTCTTTTTCACCGGCCACAGCAGGCGGCGGGCCTTGTCCAGATTGCCGTTATCGGGCCAGCTGTTGAGGGGTGCAAAGCGCTGGTTGCCGGTGGAGGCACCGCCGCGTCCGTCGGCGGTGCGGTAGGTGCCCGCCGCGTGCCAGGCCATGCGGATCATAAAGGGCCCGTAGTGACCGTAATCGGCGGGCCACCAATCCTGGGAATCGGTCATCAGCGCGGTCAGATCCTGCTTGACCGCCGCCAGATCGAGCTTGCTGAATTCCTCGGCATAATCGAAATCGGCCCCCATGGGGTCAGATTTGGGGGAGTGCTGATGCAGGATGGCAAGATTGAGCTGGTTGGGCCACCAATCCTTGTTCATGGCGCCGCGACCACCGACTTTGGTGTTGGACCCGTGTATTACCGGGCACTTTCCGGCTGCCCCGCTATTCTGATTCTGTTCGCTCATATCTTTCTCCGCTTCTGTCTGGATGATTTAAGTCTGCTGACAACAGCTTTATTTTGTTGGCATTAACTTACAGCTGGTGGCCTGTGCAGCTTCAGCGCAGCGACCTCGGCTGTGAGAGCATCAGGATTTTCGCCCTGTGTCCTTGATCTCAATGTAGACAGATCGGTCAATTGAAACCAGTAGATTTTGATCACCAACCCGATAGCTTTGCTCTATTGGTATCCACCCGCCTGTATACCGACCACTGTGGCGCGATGGGACTGAATGGCAAGGGTTCTTTGCGGCCTCAAAAAGTCAATGCCGCACAACTGCACTCACCCTGACCTGCCTGCGATAAAACGCAGTATAGGTTCCAGCTCATTGCGCACATAACGGGCATCGATACACTCCACAAGATGTGTATCCATGTACTGCACAAAGCGGCATGCCGTGGCGGGCAGGCGGCGGTTGCCATGGCACACCAGGTACCAGTTGCTGCCCAGCGGGAATCCCTCCACATCGAGAATGGCGAGGTTTTCCGAGCCAGCAAGAATCGTGTGTTCGGAGAGCACCGCCAGCCCCAGCCCCGATTCAACCCCCAGGCGGATCACCTCGTTGCTTTCGATCTGCATGACCTTGGTGAGGCGTATATCGTGATCGCGCAGCCAGTTTTCCAGCACCAGGCGGGTTGCACTACCCGGTTCGCGCAACAAAAAGCGCTCCCCCAGCAACTCGGCAAAGGGCACCGAGGTGCGGCCCACGGCCCAGTGATCCTGAGGCGCTATCAACACCAGAGGGTTGGCGAGAAACCGGCCTGCCAGGGTGTTGCCGCCAGTGGGCGGATGGCTGAACAGGTACAGATCATCGGCGCCGTTGCGGTAGCGCTCCAGTACATGGCCGCGGTTGCCTATGTTGATGGTTACCTCCACATCGGGAAACTGCTGGTAAAACGGCCCCAGCAGGCGCGGCAAAATATACTTGGCGGTGGTCACCACGCCGATACTGAAGCGCCCCCGCAGCCCTTGGCCGGTATCGCCGAGAAAGCCGGAAAAATCCTCAAAGCGCCCCAGTACATCCCGTGCAGCTCGGAACAGTTCCTCACCCACATGGGTGGGTATCAACCGGCCTTCGCGCTGCTCCAGTAATTCGCTGCCCACCGCTTCAGCCAGGCGCTTTAGCTGCAGGGATACGGTAGGCTGGCTGAGGTGAAGCTGGGTGGCTGCACGGGAAATGGAGCCCAGTTGCACCACGGCCACATACACCTGCAGCAGACGAAAGGTTAGATGTCGGACATTCACGAGCGGTTACTCATAGATAATAATCAATAGAATAGCAGCCAATAATTAATTGGATACTATACTTTTTGGCAACGACAATGCACGCCGCCATTCACCCAGGGAAAATGACCATGCCGGATATCGTTGTTACCTTTTTCGCCCTCGGCGTCCTTGCCGGGCTGGCCCGCTCGGACCTGCAGGTACCCAAAGCCACCTATGACACCCTGAGCATCCTGCTGATGCTGACCATCGGCCTTAAGGGTGGTCTCGCCCTGCACGGCAATATGGCCTGGAGCCTGGCCCCGGAGCTGGCGGGCGTAGCCGTGCTTGGCGGCTTGATCCCGCTGGTGTGCTACCCGCTGCTGCGCCAGCTGGTGCGCCTCGATGCCGCCAACAGTGCCAGTATTGCTGCCCACTATGGCTCCGTCAGCGCGGGCACCTTTGCTGTGGTGCTGGCCTATGCAGAATCGCGGGGTCTGCTGATTTCCCCGCAGGCTACTCTCTATCTGGTGTTGATGGAGCTTCCCGCCATCATTGTCGCCATCATTCTCTACCGTCGGCTGAGTGGCGGTGAGGGCCAGACCCTCGCAGTCCTGCACGAGGCGTTTACCAGCCGCGGTGTTATACTGCTGGCTGGCGGCGTGCTCATCGGTTACCTCTATGGTGCAGAACGCGCCGAATCAGTGGCACCACTCTTCATGACTGCATTCAAGGGCCTGTTGGCCCTGTTCTTGCTGGAGATGGGTTTGTGTACCGCGAAGTGCCTGTTTCCCTTTCCGAAACACCACTGGCGGCTGATTATATTTGCCCTGGCTGCCCCTTTTGCTTTAGCCTGCGCGGGCGCCGTAACCGGGCATTTGCTGGGCCTGTCTGCAGGTTCAGCGTTGATTTTGGCGACCCTGACCGCCAGCGCTTCCTATATTGCCGCCCCCGCCGCTATTCGCGGGGCCATTCCGGAAGCCGACATCGGTCTCGCCATGTTTGTTTCACTGGGAATCACCTTTCCACTTAACGTAGCGGTGGGCATTCCCCTGTATCACCGGCTTATCCTGTGGATGGGCTAGAGTGCGTGACAACGCACAGGTTTCGTGGAGACGTAGATGCAAGTAAAAGTGGCCATCATCATGGGCTCGCGCAGCGATTGGCCCACCATGGAGGCAGCCGCCACCGCCCTCGACCGGCTGGGCGTTGCCTACCATGTGGAAGTGGTATCTGCCCACCGCACCCCGGACAAACTGTTCAGCTTTGCCGAGCAAGCGGCTGAGCGTGGTTTTGAAGTGATTGTCGCTGGGGCCGGCGGCGCCGCCCATCTGCCGGGCATGCTGGCCGCCAAAACCCGCCTGCCGGTGTTTGGTGTGCCGGTGCAGAGCAAGGCCCTCAATGGTCTCGACAGCCTGCTGTCCATCGTGCAAATGCCCAAGGGCATCGCCGTCGGCACCCTCGCCATTGGCACTGCCGGGGCATTCAATGCCGGATTACTGGCGGCTCAGGTACTTGCCCTCCACGACGCCGAACTCGCCACCCGTCTCGACGATTTCCGCCGCGCCCAAAGCGATGCCGTGCTGGAACAACCCGACCCGAGACTGCCGGAACAGAGTGCCCAGCCGTGAAAAAAGTCTGGGTTCTGGGCGCCGGACAACTGGGCGCCATGTTACGCCATGCAGGTATGCCGCTGGATATTGATGTCACTCCGGTGGCGCTCGACAGCCAGCAGGCGCCAGCTGTATCAAGCGACGACATCATCACCCCCGAAATCGAACACTGGCCGGATTCCCCCGCCACACGCGCTCTCGCCAGCCACCCGAACTTTGTCAACCGCCCGGTATTTGGCCGCCTCGCCGACCGTCTCAGCCAGAAAACCCTGATGGATACCCTGGGCCTTGCCACTGCGCCCTGGCTGCCGGTGGAAGCCGCCACAACCAGCGACGAGCTCTATCGCACCATCAGCGACCGGGTGCTGCTCAAACGCCGCATTGGCGGCTATGATGGCAAGGGCCAGCACTGGCTGCGGCAGAGCGAACAGGGCGACATTCCCGCAGACTGGCGCGGCGCTGCGATTGCCGAGAGCGCCATCGATTTTGATGAAGAAGTCTCGCTGGTCGGTATGCGCGACCGTTCTGGCCAGTCGTCTTTCTACCCGCTCGCCCTCAACCTCCACACCAGTGGCATTCTCGCCGCCTCTATCGCCCCGCTGGCACGGCTTGCGCCCCTCCAGGCGCAAGCCGAAAGCATGCTCGGCGCCCTGCTCGACGAACTGGATTACGTTGGCGTGATGGCCATGGAGTGCTTCCGGGTGGGCGACAGGTTGCTGATCAATGAACTCGCGCCACGGGTGCACAACAGCGGCCACTGGACCCAGGCAGGCGCCAGCGTCAGCCAGTTCGAAAGCCACCTGCGGGCCATCTGCAATCTGCCCCTGGTGACCCCCGCAACCCGGGGCATCACGGTGATGATCAACCTGCTCGGCATTGAACGGGATGACCGCTGGCTGGCCATTCCTGAAGCGGAGTTGTACTGGTATGGCAAGGAGGTGCGGCCGGGCCGCAAACTGGGACACCTGAACTTGTGCGCCCCATCGACTGCGGCCATGCAGGCCGCCCTGTTGCGGTTGCAACCCTTGCTGCCAACGTCATACATTGAGGTTTTGGACTGGGTGAACCGCAACCTGCCCTGAGCGATTGGCCGCAGAGCACAGGGGCTCTATTCTCAATATAGGGACTCTTATTCCCAAGACAGCGGCTCTTCCCCAATATCGCGCCACAGGGTTACTATGCTGTTCCAGATCAGTACTTCACAGCCGGTTTGGGGCTAGACTGAATAAAAACCACCTGGCACGAGGAGAATAACTGTGGCACTTGAAGAAAAACTGTTGATCGTCGTTAACCCCGCAGCGTCCAAGCAGCCGGCTCTCGACCGGGCCGTCAATATCGCTCAGGCTGGCATCTACGAGTTTTCACCGGAGATCCATTTGCTGGTCACCGTGGACCAGAGCAGCACGGACGCCCGCGCCGACAATGATGCTGTTTACCGCGATGGGCAGTGGCTCAATGCCGTGACCCAGCAATTGCAGTCTGGAGGTATCGAGCCCCACATTCGCATCTCCTGGAGCAAGGACTGGGCAGATTCGATTCTCTATTCGGCGGGCGTGCTCGGGGTCTCCTCGATTGTGGTGTCCCATCCGGGCAAAAGCGCCAACCGCGCTTTCAGTGACGAATTCTGGTACCTGGTGCGCAACGCGCCGATTCCGGTCTCGGTGGTGCAATCTGCGCGCGCTCCCAAGGGCCGTCCTGTCATCATTGCCATGGACCTGCAGGATCAAAAGCTGTCTGAGCTGAACAAGCGCATCCTGACTGCCGGCCAGCTTGCGGCAAGAATCTATGGCTCGGAACTGCACTGTATCAATGCCTACCAGGACTCCCTCAACTATCCGGATCGCGCCAAACTGGCGGAACTAACCGGTATCCCCAACGAGCGCATACACCTCAAGGCGGGGGAGCCCTATACGGCACTCCACGAACTGGCAGAGAAACTCGACCCGGATCTGTTCATCGTCGGCGCCACTCGCCGCACCGGCTTTCGCGCCGCACTGCGCGGTCGCAAGCTCGGCGACATCCTGATGACCATCGAGCACGACTTGCTGGTTATTACCTGAGCGTTCAACACCACTCGCTTTGCCAGCGAGTGGTGGCTTCAATCCTGACTTCATCCACCAAGCCATAAGGACAACTGCTTGCAGGGAACCCGGGAGGAATTTTCATCTCGCCTCGGCTTTTTGCTGGCTGCGACGGGTTCCGCCGTTGGCCTTGGCAACGTGTGGGGATTTCCCACCAATACTGCCAGCAATGGCGGGGCTGCTTTTGTGGCCGTCTATTTTCTCCTCGCCTTCGGGCTGGCCTACCCGGCACTGATGGCAGAACTGGTTATAGGTCGTCACACCCGCGCCAATATCTATTCCGCCCTGCAGCAAATAACACCACCCGGGATTGGCCAGCGACTGGCGGGGCTAACCGGTCTTTATGCCATCCTGGTGGCCAGCGCCGTCCTGATGTTCTACACCCTGGTGGCGGGCTGGGTGATAGCCCATTTACTCGCCGCAGCCTTTGCCATCGCCGGGTTGACTGGACCTGCCCAGTGGTTTTCAGTGGGCTCGTTGATGCGAGACATTTTCTGCGCCGGTATTTTTAGCTTGCTAACCATTGTGGTGGTCAGCCAGGGTGTCCATCGCGGCATTGAGCGCTGGTCAACCAGACTGCTTCCGGCACTCTTGGTGCTGTCGCTGGCATTGACTGCCTATGTGCTGTTTCAGCCAGGGGCGATGGCAGGATTAGCCCTGTATCTGGTGCCGGATTTTTCCCGAATACTCGAGCCACAGCTGCTGGTCAGTGCCATGGGGCAGGCATTTTTTTCGCTTTCTCTCGGGGTCGGCACCATGCTGATCTACGGCTCCTACCTGAGGCAGGATGAAAACCTGCCGACCATTGGCGCCCTGGTCACGGTTGTTGATGCCCTGGTGGCATTCCTTGCCGGACTGTTAATTCTTCCTGCCATGTTCGTGGCCCAGGATTTGGGGATCAGTATTTACAGCGGGGAGGACCTGATTGCAGGACCCGATCTGATTTTCCAGGTGTTGCCCACACTGTTCAGCTCCATGGGCCTGGCCGGCATTGTGGTGGCGCTGGCGTTCTTTACCCTGTTGGCCATTGCCGCACTGACCTCCTCGATTTCAATGCTCGAAGTGCCGGTCGCCCTGGCGGTCGAAAAGACACCCGTTTCCCGCAGCGGCGCTTGCTGGCTGATCGGGGGAGTGATTTTCCTCGGTACTGTGTTGTTGACTGTCAAGTTTGAAGCCCTGTTCGGGCTGGTGGTAACCATGACCACCGAGTACAGCCAACCCCTGCTGGGGATTGCTTTATGTCTCTTTGCCGGCTGGGTGCTGAATCGCAATCAGCTGCTTAAGGAAATTCGCTCAGGTTATCCCGATGCGGAGAACAGCCTGTTCTGGAAGATCTGGCCGTTTTATGTGCGTTTTGTCTGCCCGTCACTGATAGCAGCGACGTTTATACAAAGCGTTATCCTGTGAGCAGGATAACTAGTGGAAGTTTCTGATCGTCAGGACACCGAATACCAGCGCCAGTTTTGACCCTTTTCCAGGCGTAACGGGAAGGAGTCAAAACCCTCTAGAGTCGCTGACCGTTTTTGGAAAACTGGCTGCGCAGAAACTCCATCTGGTCACCCAGAATACGCCGCGAATTGAGCAGCGCCAGATATTCGGCATTGTTGGGCCTATAGGGCAGCGCCACCAATTCCATCTCGATATCTTCAAGCAGTCGGTTGGCCTTGTGCTGGTTACAGCGTCGACAGGCTGCCACAACATTCTCCCAGCGATCTGCACCCCCCTTCGAGAGGGGGACGATATGGTCGCGGGTGAGCTGACCCGCGGGAAAGTGGGTTGCGCAATACATGCAGGTAAACCTGTCGCGGGCAAACAGCGTGGGGTTTGACAGCGGATAATTGGCTCGCGGCTTGGCGAGGCGCTCGCCACCACAGGCAATAATACTGGGCAGTTCCATGATGGAGCGTTGGCCGGTAAAACGGGAACAACCGCCCTTCACCTGGCGCACCACATCCCCCAGGCTCCACACCACCAACTCGCGCGCGTAGAGACAAACTGCTGCCTGCCACTCCAGCCATTCAATGGGCTGTCCGGCGGCATTGAGACGCAGGATTAACGGCGACATCGACCACACTCCCGATACTTGCTGAGGATATCAAAGACAGGAACCCAAGATGCCAAAGGGCACTGGGCGTTGCAATTTTGGAGGGGTAAAAAACTACTCCAGGCGAGGGGCTGGAGTAAGTCGCTATCCTGGGTGCGCTGTGGCACTGAGAATACAGGGTTGAAGGCCAACCTCTTACTTTGACGGTCTGTGAGGCCATATTACGCCCGCCAGTAACAGCGTCAACCAGAAATGCGAAAAAATGCACTATTTCAGATCAAAATATAGGCAGGGGAATATCGTGCAGTTTCTGCGGTCAATACGCAGCGTGGCCGCTGATGTGGCCGGCCGTCTTCAAGGACAGAGAGTGAGTGGGAAGACAAAATAAAACGCCCCGCACATCGAAATGTAACAGGGCGTAAAGCAGTATAGGAGTTGCCTCTCATCCTGAAAGGCGGTTGCCACCATCTTCCTTGCCAGAGGACATCCATATCCCTCCGTGGTGGTGCACATCCTTGCGCAGTTGCATCCGTGCAGGTGTAAAAGTAGCCCTTTTACCAGACAGCTGCTATTGGGAGAAAGATGCTTTTACTGTAGGATATTTCCTACACGCAAGGTTTTTGACCTCGACACGCGCTCCGGTTATCGTGACCTCAACAAGCGCAAATCGCTGGCTTTTTGCCAGACTTTGTATCCTAACGCTAACGGAGTAGACAGTGGCATCGCGCAAGAAAAATATCGATTTTGAACAAAGCCTTTCACAACTCGAAACCCTGGTGACCGCGCTGGAATCCGGCGACATGAGCCTGGAAGACTCACTGAAAGCCTTTGAAAGCGGCATCAAAATCACCAGGGAGTGCCAGGAAGCCCTTCAGGAAGCCGAACAACGGGTCGAGATCCTGACCCGCAACCGCGCAGGCGAACTCCAGAGCGCTTCCTTTGATGCTCCAGACATCGACTGATGACCGTCGATGTACCCGCACTTCTGGCCCGCTACCAGCAGCAGGTTGACGCCCATCTCGCCAGTTACCTGCCGGAATCCCGTCAAAGCCCGCTTTACGCAGCCATGCGCTACAGCCTCTTTAATGGCGGCAAGCGTGTGCGCCCTGCACTGTGTTATGCAACCGCTGAGCTGATCCACAAACCAACCGAGGCCACACACCGCGCTGCCTGCGCAGTGGAAATGATCCACGCCTACTCACTGATCCACGACGATCTGCCCGCGATGGATGATGACGACCTGCGGCGCGGCATTCCCACCTGCCATATTGTCTATGGCGAAGCTACCGCCATTCTTGCCGGGGATGGCCTGCAGGCCCTCGCTTTTGAAGTGCTCACAGCCCTGCCCCCAGCCGATCAGCCAACAAGCAACCATATCCACCTGCAACTGGTACAGCAGCTGGCTCGGGCCGCCGGCCCCCTGGGCATGGTGGGAGGCCAGTCCCTGGATCTCAATGCCATCAACCGGCAACTTGACCTCGACGAACTCGAAGCCATGCACCAGGCCAAGACCGGCGCCCTGATCAACGCCAGCATCCTGATGGGCGCCCTCTCCACCGGCAAAGCCAGCGCGGAGGACCTTGCCGACCTGGAGCGCTACAGCCAGGCCATCGGGCTCGCATTCCAGGTCAAGGATGATATCCTCGATGTGGAGAGCCAGACCGAGACACTGGGCAAGCGCCAGGGCGCCGACCAGGCTCGCAACAAGCCCACCTATACATCACTGCTTGGCCTGCAAGGCGCCAAGGAAAAACTCGCTGAACTACACCAGACCAGCAACAATGCACTCGTTCGTTTTGGTGACAGAGGTGTGTACCTGAGGGCAATTGCCGACTTTATCGTCAATCGAGACCATTAAGCCCGGCTGGCGACATTGCTCTACAGCAAAATCACAGGCGCCGCTCTGTACCCCGCCCCCCATCGGCTTTTCGTGTAAAATCTGCTCCTGATCAGGAGCCTTTACCTCAATGTCAAAAAAGTTCACCCATATACCGCTGACCAGACCTGAGACGCCCCTGCTGGATACGGTGGGCTATCCGGTTGATCTGCGCAAATTTGACGAACAGCAACTCCTGCAGCTGGCAGATGAGCTGCGCGCCTACCTGCTGTTCTCCGTGGGCCGCTCAGGGGGGCATTTTGGTGCCGGGCTGGGCGTCATCGAACTGACGATCGCCCTCCACTACGTCTACAACACCCCCACCGATCGCCTGGTGTGGGATGTTGGACACCAGACCTATCCCCACAAGATTCTCACCGGTCGCCGCGATGCCCTGCTGTCGGTGCGCCAGGAGCAGGGCATCTCGGGCTTTCCCAAGCGCTCAGAAAGCAAATACGACACTTTCGGCGTGGGCCATTCGAGCACCTCCATCAGCGCCGCACTGGGCATGGCCATCGCCGCGCAACTGGATAACCTTGACCGCCAGGTTGTGGCGGTGATTGGCGATGGCGCCATGACCGCGGGCATGGCCTTTGAGGCGCTCAATCACACCGCCCATACCGATGCCAACCTGCTGGTGGTGCTGAACGACAACAACATGTCCATCTCCCGCAATGTTGGCGGGCTGGCCACCTATTTTTCCAAGGTCTGGTCGAGCCGTTTTTACAACTCCATTCGCGAAGGCGGCAAAAAGGCGCTTAAGGCGATTCCCTCAGCCGCAGCCTTTGTGCGCAAGACCGAGGAGCATCTCAAGGCTATGGTGGCCCCCGGGATTGTGTTCGAAGAGCTGGGATTCAACTACATCGGCCCCATTGACGGCCATGACCTGCCCCTGCTGGTACAGACTCTGGGCAACCTCCGCGACCTGCGCGAACCGGTGCTGTTGCATATCATCACCCGCAAGGGCCAGGGCTTTGTCCCCGCCGAAGACGATCCGATTGGCTACCATGCCCTCAACAAAATTGAGCCCGAAGCAACACTGCCAGACGCCATTACCCCGCAGGCAAAGCCCGCCACCCCCAAGTTTCAGGACGTATTCGGCGCCTGGCTGGTGGATATGGCAGAACGGGATGAAAACCTGGTAGGTATCACTCCCGCCATGTGTGAGGGCTCTGGCATGAAGCGGTTTTCGGAACGCTTCCCGGAGCGTTTCCACGATGTCGCCATCGCCGAGCAGCATGCTGTGACCTTTGCCGCTGGCCTTGCCTGTGAGGGCAAGAAGCCAGTGGTCGCCATATACTCGACCTTCTTGCAGCGCGCCTACGACCAGCTGATTCACGATGTAGCACTGCAAAATCTCGATGTGCTGTTCGCCCTGGATCGCGCCGGCCTGGTTGGCGAGGACGGCGCAAGCCATGCCGGCAGTTTTGATATCAGCTACCTGCGCTGTATACCCAACATGGTGGTCATGACCCCGGCGGATGAAAATGAAACCCGCCAGATGCTCTATACCGGTTATGTTCACAAGGGACCGGCCGCCGTGCGCTACCCCCGCGGTTGTGGTGATGGGCAGGCCATCGAGAAGAACATGACCGCCCTGCCCCTCGGCAAAGGGGTCATTCGCCGTCTCGGCAAAGGCATAGCCATACTGAATTTTGGCACCCTGCTGCCCCAGGCGCTGGCGGCGGCGGAGCGCCTCAACGCCACCGTCGCGGATATGCGTTTTGTCAAACCTCTCGACACACAACTGGTGAACGAGCTTGCCAGCGGTCACCAGTTGCTGGTGACCATTGAGGACAATGCCGTTATGGGCGGAGCAGGCTCCGCTGTCAGCGAGCACCTGGCCGCTTCAGCTTCCGCACAGCCAATCCTGCACCTGGGGCTGCCGGACCGCTTTATCGATCATGCCAGCAGGGAGGCGCAGTTGTCAGCCGTAGGGCTGGACGCCGAGGGCATCACTCAGGCAACCGAGCAATACCTCGACAAATTGCGCAGCGCTGAATCAGCCAGTGCCGCCCTGGGATAAAGCGCAGCCAAGGCTGCACTACGTTGTAGATAGCGGGGAAAATGTGCAAAATCTACCGCTCGCGGACAGTTCCGGCACAACATCCCCATTTGCCAGGGGGGAGCGAATACCATGAAACAGCACGCACTGGCAGCGATCCTGCTGGCAACAACGCTTCTCACCGGCTGCGACGGCAAAGCACCTGATGCCAGTGCTGAGCAGCAACGGGAGGAAATTGCTGCAGGCACGGCCCTGTTTGAAGCAAACTGCGCCTCTTGCCACCCCCGCACTGGCCGCGGTGATTACCTGAAGAATATTCCGGTAACCCTGCTGACGCGGCGCACCGAGCAGGAGCTGATTGACTGGATACGGGGTAGTGACAAGCACCGTGAAATGCCTGCTTTTACTCACCTGAATGAAAATGAAGTGAAAAGTCTGGCGGCTTACCTGCACAGTCAAATTCAGGCACGCTAAACCAGACCGGCCACATTTACAGCACCCGGTTCAGAGCACCGCTCCGGGGCATACAACTACAGCAATACGTTTAGCGAGGAAAACGATGGAAAGCGAAAAAACCCAGGACAACGAAGCCTGTCCTTTTGAGTTCAATTTTGATCCGACCACCTTCAAGGCGGGTGACACTGTCAGCTACCGGGTACCGGAATCCTTCGATGAAATGCCTTTCGTCGGCACCCTGCTGGAAGTGGGAGACGATTACGTGATCATCTCAGCCAACGACCCCACAGACCCAGACCGTCGCATGCGCGGCACCCGCGAGAGCCGCCCCGTGGTGTCCAGCAAGGAAGCGCTGGGCTGAGCAAGCACTAGTTAGTGCCGTTGAAGCTGAGGTAAAACTGTTTCGCCGCCCGCCCGCTTTTTGAGGCGCGGGTCATGGCGAACTGTTTTGCCCTGGTGTGCAGCAACGTTCGATCGCCTGCATAGTCGGCAAACAGCGCATCGACAATAGCCAGGTACTGGGTGGTATTGCAGGGGTAGAACGATAGCCACAGGCCGAAGCGATCGGCGAGGGACAGCTTTTCCTCCACCGTATCCCCATAGTGCAATTCTCCTTCGACAATCCTCACCCCGGCGTTTTCTGACTTTTGCTCGGGAATCAGATGGCGGCGATTGGAAGTGGCATAGACCAGCACATTTTCCGGTGGCAGTTCGATGGAACCCTCCAGCACACTCTTGAGGTGCTTGTAGCCGGTCTCCCCCTCCTCGAAGGACAGGTCGTCGCAAAAGATGACGAAACGCTGGGGCAAATCGCGAATATCGTCGACAATCTCCGGCAGATCCACCAGGTCATCCTTGTCGATTTCAATCACCCGCAGGCCCTGCCCGGCGTAGACATTCAGCAAACCCTTGATCAGGGACGACTTACCGGTACCGCGACTGCCCCACAGCAGGACATTGTTGGCCCCCTTGCCGTGCAGAAATTTTTCGGTGTTGGCCACCAGGGCCGCTTTCTGGGCCTCAATTCCCAGCAGATCTTCCAGCCGCACCGGGTCAATACGACGCACCGCCCGCAGGGCACCGGACCTTGGCCGCCACAGCGCCGCAAGGGTTGAATCCCAATCGATACTCATCTTTTATCCTCTCCTTCCCCGGCCTTGATAACCCTATCAATCCGGGCAATTACTGCCGCTATAACACCCCGCCCCTGTCTGGCATATTCTTCCTCAAGGGCGTACATTCAGTGGAAATCAGGCCGGGAAGTATGACATGTCAGACGGTGGTGGCGCGAAAGGCAAAAAATCCCGTGGCGACGGCCAGGAAAAATCCGGCTCCTCATTCGACAGTCTGCTGCGCGGCATCCAGGATTTCACGTCCCAGACCTGGTCGAAAACTGCAGGGCAGTATCCGGGCAACCTGTTGGACCTGATGATGCGCACCCCCGACTACATGATGCAGATGGGCAAATCCGGCAGATACTTGAAGGATCTGCGCGAAGTGGCAGGCCTCAGCGTGGAAGAGCTGGCCCGCACCATCAAGATGGACAACCCCGACACCCTCAAGGCCATTGAGGAGGGGCGCAGCCCCCTTAACCTGGATATCCTTTACCGACTCGCCTCGTTCCACGCCCGCCACGACCCGCTCGGCTTTATGCTGAAGTTCAGCCGCGAGCATGCGCCCCTGCTGTGGCAAATACTGAAACTGTCCGGCATGGACAGGTTGCTGATCAGTGCCGAGCGAGAGGTGAAATTCATCAATATCTATCGCGCTCACGACAAGGCCCGAAACCTCAGCGACGAGCAGTTCGACAAGGTCATCGCCTTTATGGACAAGGCCTTCGATATGGCCCTTGATCTGGTGGACGCGCCTCAGCCCAAGCCGCGCAAGAAAAAACCGGATAACTCCGCGACTGACCAGTCATAGCTCGCCGCTCACAAAAAAGGAGCCTGTGGGCTCCTTTTTTGTCATGCCTCCCAACTTCAGCTTTTCAGCACGGTGGCCAGCGAGGTTGTCAGGTAGTCAAGATTACCTTCGCTGATACCCGCCACATTGATACGGCTTGAACCGACGATATAAATGGCGAATTCCTCACGCAGCCTGGCGATCTGGGCCGGAGTAATACCGAGGAAGGAGAACATGCCAAACTGCTGTTTGATAAAGGAGAAATCCTGTTCCACCCCGGTTTCGAGCATTTTTGCCGCAAACAGTCCACGCAGACCATTCATGCGGTTGCGCATGTCGGTCAGCTCTTCCAGCCACTGGGCCCGCAGGCTGGCATCCTGCAACACCATACCGGCCAGGAATCCACCGTGGGCTGGCGGCATGGAATAGATGGCGCGGGCGATATTGGCGATGTGGGATTCAGCTGCGCTGGCCTTTTCTGCACTCTGGGCAATGGCGGTAATACTGCCGGTACGCTCGCGGTACAGACCGAAGTTTTTCGAGCAGGAGCTGGCCACCAGCACCTCCGGCAACTTGTCTGCCAGCAGGCGAATGCCATAGGCATCCTCGTCAAGACCGACACCGAAACCCTGGTAGGCCAGATCCACATAGGGCAGCAGGCCCTTGCGCAGCAGTAGATCGGCAATCTGGCCCCATTGTTCAGTACTCAGATCGGCGCCACAGGGGTTGTGACAGCAGCCGTGGAGCAGCACCACATCACCCGCCGCAGCCTTTTCGAGGGTTTCCAGCATCGCATCGATACTGATGCTGCGGCTGGCCTCGTCATAGTAGGGGTAGGTTTCAATCGTCAATCCGGCACCCTTGAGGACCGGAAAGTGATTGGCCCAGGTGGGGTTGCCGACCCAGATGGTGGCCTCGGGATTCATCCGCACAATCAGCTCAGCACCGATGCGCAGGGCGCCGGTACCGCCGGGGGTAAGCACCGAGCGCACGCGATTGTCGCGAAGAGCGCCGTGCCCCTCACCCAGGATGAGCTTGACCATGCCGTCGTTATAGGACTCGACACCCACCTGGGCGATATAGGACTTGGTATTTTCCTGCCCATAAAACTGCTGTTCAGCCGCCTTGATGGCGCGCATCACCGGGGTCTGGCCGTCCTCGGTTTTGTAGACCCCGACACCAAGGTCAATTTTGAAGGCGCGCGGGTCCTGCCTGAAAGAGGCAGTCAGGCCAAGAATGGGATCGGGGGGAAGGGCTTCCAGGGCGTTGAACATAGATCCTCTCTGAACAGTTTAATGGCCGCTTCACCGCCACGGGGCGGGACTGCAGCGCTGGTGGAAAAAACGTCGGCATTGTAGTGGAGACGCAAAAAATTAGCAGGCAATTTCAGGGCGCATGCGGGGCTTTTTTGAGGAGTCGAGCACCTTGCCGGAAAGCAGGCTGTTAAGCAGGTTGAGGCGTTCCAGGGTGCCCACGTCCCACCACTGTCCCTCGAACAGCTCGCCGGAAATACAACCGGCGCGGACGCTGCTTTCAAGCACGTTGCGCAGCGGGAACCGCTCGGAGGGCGCCGGGTAAAGGGCAAACATATCCGGGCGCATGATGCTGATGCCGCTGAAGGTAAAGGTTCTGGCCTCGGAGTCGGGGTAACCAATGCGCTGGAGGCCATCGAGGACAAAGTCACCCACCGACTTGAAAGGCGGGTTGGGCACCAGCACCAGGTGGGCATCCAGCTCCTCCGACCATGACCGCTGCACCAGCGTTTCCAGGGGAAAGTCGGTCCACACATCGCCGTTGATGACCAGAAACGGCTCGGAACCCAGCAACGGCAGGGCGCGGCGAATACCGCCACCGGTCTCCAGGGGTTCATTTTCACGCGACCAGGTGATGCGCACGCCAAAGCGGGTGCCATCCCCCAGGAAAGACTCGATCTTTTCCCCAAGCCATGAGGTGTTGACAATAATCTCGCGCACCCCCGCTTGGGCAAGCCTTTCAATATGGTACTGAATCAGGGGTTTACCCCCGACTTCGAGCAGGGGCTTGGGGGTCGTCTCGGTGAGGGGGCGCAGGCGTTCACCGAAACCTGCTGCCAGAATCATCGCCTTCATACTGTCAATCTCCCGCCTGTTGCCAGGGTCGATACCAGGGTTGCCGGACAATTGCCGGCAGCAAACGCTCATTGAACCACTGGTTGAAGTGCTCGAATTCCTTGTTGTGTTGCGTCACTTCCAGGGTGTAACGCAGGACGAGGGGCAGATCATCAAGGTAACGGGATTTGCCATCCCGCAGCCACAGCCGGGCAAAGATGCCCAGCACCTTGATATGGCGCTGTAAACCCATCAGATCAAACCAGCCCAGCAAACGGTCATCACTGATCTGATCACCCCCTTCGCCATGATGCCTCCAGGCCTCACGCAAAAAACCGAGAGCGCGCTCCCTCACAAGGGCAGTGGGCCAGCGAATATAGCAATCCTTGAGCAGGGATACCAGATCGTATGTGAATGGACCGGTTACCGCGTCCTGAAAATCCACCACACCGACCGCACCATCGGCCATCAACAGCAGATTGCGGGAATGGTAATCCCTGTGCACCACCACCTGGGGCTGGGCCAGGGCAGAGGATACGAGGCAGGCAAAGGTCTCTTCCAATAGCTGGACTTCGCCACTGTCCAGCTCGAGGCCGAGCAGTTTGCCGACAAACCATTCGGGGAAAAGCGCCATTTCGTTGCGCAGCAAGGTCTCACTGTAGTCCGGGAAAATGGTCGGGTCAGCAGGTGTTTGCTGGATAGCATGGAGCGTTTTTTCTGCCGCGCCGTACATACCATCCACCGAACCGGGATTGAGCAGCGGCAGAAAGAGATCGTCGCCAAGATCCTCAAGCAGCAAAAAACCACGGCTGAAATCCACCCCATGAATCTGCGGCACATGCACGCCAGCCTTGCGCAGGGCGAGACCTTTGGCAACAAAGGCGGGGTTGTTCTCGTGCTCCGGTGGCGCGAGGACACCGATCAAGCTGGGCGATGTATTCAGGCGGTAGTAGCAGCGAAATCCGGCATCACCCGCCAGCGGGGCCAGGTCCGCCAGCTGCCCATCATCGACAGATGCGGGCAGGAATTGCTCTATCCACGCCCCCAGTGCAGCCACATCTGGCATTGACTTCCCCCCTGCCAAAAGCAGCGATCTTAGCGCAAATTCCGTCAATATTGGTCGCAATGCTCGCACAGACTTAAACTTACTGTAAAATCGTCGATCTATTTGTATTCGCCGATTGACCAGAGCAGATTATTCAATGGGTTCAACCAATTTCGCCGCCCGCAGGCCGCTTTATACCGCTGTGTACCGATACCTGTTCGTCACCCTGGGGGCAGCCACTGTGGCACCCGTTGCGGTTGCCGATGAAGCGCAAAACCAGTGGGCCTGCCAGGCTGATGCCAGCGGCAGCTGGGTGTGCGAAACGACCCCGCTTCCCGGCCCCTCCTATACCCGCCCCGAGGCCAGGGCGGCGGCACCACTTGCCAGCCAGACCGAGACTGATAACGAACCCCGTATCAGCTCAACCCGCAATCTCGACTGGGTTCCGGAAAAATACCTCAGCGATGACGAAAAACAGTTGATGGGGAAAAACTGCTGCGGCGCTTATATTGAACCACCCCGCGAGTATCCCGACGCAGAGCTGGACCCGGAGGACGCCTCACTGCGGGTTAGCGCCGCCGCCACCGAAGCCCGCGGCCAGATAGCGACCCTCGAAGGCGACGTGCAGGTATCCCAGGGCTATCGCCAGGTGCGCAGCAATAGCGCCCGGGTGGACCAGGAAAACCGTAGCGTCGAGCTGGAAGGCAACGTCAACTTCCGCGAACCGGGCATCCTGCTGACCGGTGATCGCGCCTACGTCAACATCGACAGCGGCGATGTTGACGTGGACGAAGCGACCTTTGTGTTCCACCAAAGCAGGGTACGCGGCACAGCTGGCAATCTGAAAAAGCGCGACGAACACTACATCTATATTGATGACGCCACCTACACCACCTGTGAACCCGGCAACAATGCCTGGCAGCTGAAAGCTTCCGATGTGGATATTGATAGCGTGCGCGGCGTTGTGACTGGCAAGAATGTTCGCCTCGAAGTGAAGGACTTGCCAATCCTCTACATGCCCTGGATTCGCTTCCCCGCTGGCGACAACCGCGCCACTGGCCTGCTGTTCCCGCTGATCGCCACCGGCAACGACAACGGGGTGGACTACTCTCAGCCCATCTATCTGAATCTGGCCCCCAACTATGACGCCACCCTGACCCCGCGCTATGTGCAGGAACGCGGTTCAATGCTGGAAGCCGAAGTGCGCCACCTGAGCCGCTGGGCAGAAACGCAGATATCTGGCGGTTACCTCTGGGATGATGATGGCGGCGGCAAAGTCAGCAGGGAGAGCGACGCAGAGGGTGCGCTAAGACCCAATGAAGGCGAAGACCGCTGGATAGCCAAGGTCAATCACAGCGGCGGCCTCGGTTACCGCTGGAACACCCTGATTGACTACACCGACGTCAGCGATGTTGATTACCTGCTCGACCTCGACACTGCCACACTCGAGGTCAACAGCAAAAGTCATCTCAACCAGCAGGTAGCTGCGGGCTACAACACCGATAACTGGCTGTTCAACGCACAGGTTCAGGAATTCGAGACCCTGATCAAGGGCGGCCTCGAACAATTCCAGCAATTGCCACGCATCGACGCCAACGGACAGTACCGCTTTGCCGGCGATTTTGTCATCGACCTCAAACAACACTATGTCATGTTTGACCACAGTGAAAATGATGTTGTGGATTCCGGCACATTCCTCACCCGCGATGCCGAAAACACCACAGTCACCGGCAGCCGCCTGCGCACCGATTACTCGCTGACCTGGGACAAGCAATGGCTGTGGGGATTTTTCAAGCCTAGTGCCATTGTTAAATACGCCGCCTATGACCTGGAAACCCCCCTCTTCGGCCAGACCGACGACAGCCCGGATGTGATGGTACCGGTTGGCGTGCTCGATACCGGTCTTTTCTTCGAACAGCGCAACAGTTGGTTCGATGGCTACACCCAGACACTGGAACCGCGCCTTTACTACCTCAACTCCCGATTCGAGGATCAGTCGGCCATTCCCAACTTTGACACCTCCGACCTCACCTTCAGCTATCAGCAGCTGTTTCGCGATGACCGCTTCTCCGGCGGTGACCGCATAGGCGACACGGAGCAGTTAACGGTTGGTGTCACGACCCGGCTGATCAATTCGAATAGCGGTGTTGAACACCTACGTTTCAGCATCGGCCAGATTTATTACTGGGATGAACGGCGTGTTACCCTCGCTCCATTCCTGACCCGGGAGCTTACCCGCGACACGTCGGATATCGCTGCAGAACTGGCGGCCACTTTCTGGAGCCACTGGCGTCTGCAAACGGACCTGCTGTTCAATGAGCAGGACGGCGCTATCAACAAGGGCAGTGCAGCCCTGCGCTATAACAACCGGGATGGCAAGGTTTTCAATCTTGTCTACCGCTACACCAGTCGCGACGATCTGCTCTATCAGTTCAACACCGGCGCCACGCTCATCGACACCGTCAACGCTGACATCGACCAGATCGACCTGTCGTTTTCAGTGCCCCTCAGCACCAGCTGGAATCTCCTCGGCCGCTACAATCACGACATCAACACGGGCCAGGAACTCGAGATCTTTGCCGGCATCGAATATTCCAGCTGCTGTTGGCGCGCCAGCATGGTCGCCAGGCGCTGGGTGGACAGGGATGACACTCTGCTTCTGGGCGGGGATAATCTTGACCACAATACCGGCCTGTTCTTCCAGATCCAGTTCAGGGGACTGGCCGGCACAGGCACCCGTGTCGACAACATCCTCAGTGAAGGCATCTACGGCTATCAACCACCGGAACTCTGATTCATGTTTGCAACTCTTATAAAACACGCAAGAAACCTGCTCCCGGTCCTTCCCCTGGCCCTCTGCGCCAGCGCCGCCCTCGGCCAGGTACAGCTGCTCGACAGCATCGCCGCCATCGTTGATAACGATGTGGTCATGACCAGTGAGCTCAATGATCGCGTCAAGGCCATTTATCAGCGCATCGAAGAATCTGGCACTGAGCCTCCGCCCACTGAGGTATTGGTTCCCCAGGTTCTGGATCGACTGATCCTCGAGCGTATCCAGCTGGAAATGGCGCGCCGCGCCAGTGTCCGCATCAGTGACGAGGAGCTGAACAGCGCAATCACCAGTATTGCCGCAGGTCAGAATATGACCACCGAGCAGTTCCTCTCCGACATTGAAAAGGAAGGGCTCAGCATCGCCGATCTCAAGGAACAGCTGCGCACCGAGATGCTTGTCACCCGGGTGCAACAGGCCCAGGTCAATCGCCGTATTTTTATCTCCGAGCAGGAAATCGAAAACTTCCTGGCCTCGGAAGAAGGTCGCACCTGGACCTCGCCCGATGTCAATCTCGGCAATATCCTGATCCCCCTTTCCTCCGCCGCCAGCCGTGAAGAGGTGGAGGCCGCCAATGAGAAAGCGGCCATGCTGATTGAGCGGCTGGCCCAGGGTGAAGACTTCCGCAGCCTCGCCATTGCCCACTCCGGCGACCAGAGTGCGCTGCAGGGCGGCGACCTCGGCTGGCGCAAGATTGCCCAGCTACCGGAAGTATTGATCCCCGCCGTGAGCGAACTGGAGCCGGGCCAGGTAACCCAACCCGTGCGCAGCAACGCCGGGCTGCATATCCTCAAGCTCTATGACAAGCGCGGTGGCGACCTGCAAATGATCCAGCAAAGCAAGGTGCGCCACATCCTCCTCAAGCCCAATGAAATCCGCAATGACGAGGATACCTACACCGAGATTGCCGCCATCGCCGACAGCATCCGCTCCGGCAAGGAAACATTCGCCGACATGGCCAAGGCACACTCCGAAGATCTCGGTTCTGCGCTGAACGGCGGCGATGTGGGCTGGTCCCTTCCGGGAAAATTTGTTCCCGAATTTGACCAGGTGCTGAACAATGTCGCACTCAACACCGTATCGGAACCTTTCCGCACCACCTTTGGCTGGCACATCCTCGAAGTGACCGAGCGCCGCGACCAGGATTTCAGCGAGGAGATCAAGCGCAGCCAGGCGGAGAATATCCTGCGCCAGCGCAAGTTTGACTCCGAACTGCAAATCTGGCTCCAGGAAATTCGCGACGAAGCCTTTGTAGACATCAAGTCCTGATATGCGACTTGCGGTGACCCCCGGCGAACCGGCCGGGATCGGCCCGGACCTGCTGATCCAGCTGGTGCAAAAGCCCGTACCCTGCGAACTGGTGGCCTATGCCGACCCGGAGATGCTGCTCGAACGGGCCAGATTACTCGGTTTGCCACTGTCATTGCGGCCCCCTGGCAGGCAATCACTTGATGCTGGCGAACTGGCAATTCAACCAGTCGCGGCTGCCCGCAAACCTCAACCCGGCGTACTTGACCCTGCCAACGCCTCCTATGTTCTGAACACTCTGGAGCGCGCTCTACAGGACACGCTCAAGGGCCAGTGTCAGGCCCTGGTCACGGGGCCGGTAAACAAGGCTGTTATCAATGAAGCGGGTATTGCCTTCAGCGGCCACACCGAGTTTCTGGCGCAGTACACGGCAACCCCCAGGGTCGTGATGATGCTGGCCACGGAGGGTTTGCGGGTAGCCCTGGCAACGACACATTTGCCGCTCTCGGCGGTGCCGGGGGCGATCACCGGGGAATTGCTGATCGAGGTTCTCAGCATTGTGGCGAGTGAATTGCGGGCGCGTTTTGGCATCAGCGATCCACGCATCTTGGTGTGCGGACTCAACCCCCACGCTGGTGAAAGCGGTCACCTTGGCCGCGAGGAGATCGATACCATTATTCCCGCTCTCGAGGCCTGCCGCGCCCGTGGCATTAACGCCGTTGGTCCCCTGCCAGCAGATACCCTGTTCACGCCCAAATACCTGCAGCACTGCGATGCGGTACTGGCCATGTACCACGACCAGGGGCTTCCGGTACTCAAGTACAAGGGTTTCGGCGCCGCAGTGAATATTACTCTCGGGCTTCCCATAATTCGTACCTCCGTCGATCACGGCACCGCACTTGACCTCGCTGGCAGCGGAACAGCTGATCCCGGCAGTCTCTCCACCGCAATCGAGTACGCCCTCACCATGGCCCGAACCATGAAGAACAGCAGCGCCGCTCCATGACAGAACTTTCCAATCACCGTGCCCGCAAGCGCTTTGGCCAGAATTTTCTGGTCGACGAAGGAATCATCGCCAAGATTATTTCTGCCATTAACCCCAAGCCAGCAGACAATCTCATCGAGATCGGACCCGGTCAGGGAGCACTGACGGCGCCGCTGCTGGAGCGCAACCCTGGCCTCACCGCCATTGAGCTCGACCGCGATCTGGAACAGCTACTGGCGCGCAAATTTGCCCACCACAATGATTTCAATCTGATCCAGCAGGACGCCCTGAAATTCGATTTCTCCACTCTCAATACACGCGGCCCACTGCGCATCGTTGGCAACCTGCCCTACAACATCTCGACACCGTTGATATTCCATTTGCTGTCCTATCAGGCGCTGATTACTGATATGCACTTTATGCTCCAGCGGGAAGTGGTTGAGCGCATGGCGGCGGAACCCGGCACCAAGGTATACGGCCGCTTGAGCATTATTGTGCAGTATCACTGCAAGGTAGATTTTCTCTTTGATGTGCCGCCGGAGTCTTTTTTTCCAGCGCCCAAGGTGGATTCCGCCATTGTGCGGCTCGCCCCCTACCATCGCAAACCACTCCAGGCTGACGACCCGGAGTTGTTTAATAATCTCGTCAAGTTATGTTTCCAGCAGCGGCGTAAAACCCTGCGCAACAATCTCAAGCAGTTGTCGGGCAGCTATGATGTTGAATCACTGCCCTTTGACCTTGGCCGTCGCCCCGAGACACTTAGCCTGCGGGAATTCGTCGACCTCAGCAACCAGCTGGCACACCAACATGAGCACTAATCCGGTAGATATCCAGGTCCAAACCCTCTATCTGGGCGACCAGTCGCGCCCCGACAGAGGCCAATATGCCTTTTCCTACACCATAACCATCAGTAATCTCGGCACTGAACCTGTGACACTGATCAGCCGCCACTGGGTCATCATGGATGCGGACCAGAAGCGCCAGGATGTGCATGGCGATGGCGTTATCGGCCAGCAGCCGACCATTGCCCCCGGCCATGATTTTACCTACACCAGCGGCGTGGTGCTCGACACACCCGTAGGCACCATGCAGGGCGCCTATCAAATGAAGCGCGAGGATGGCAGTATGTTTGATGCGCCCATCGCGCCCTTCCTGTTGGCAATTCCAGGCGCCATAAACTGAATTGGAGAAAAGCTTTTGGCCATTTACGCCGTCGGCGACCTTCAAGGCTGCCTGAGCTGCCTGGAAAAGCTACTCGATAATGCGGGCTTTCAGCCCGGCCGCGATCAGCTGTGGGCCGTCGGCGACCTGGTTAACCGTGGCCCCAGCTCCCTGGAAACACTGCGTTTTTGTAAAAATCTCGGCAGCAGCTTTCGCACTGTTTTGGGTAACCACGATTTGCATCTGTTAGCGCTGGCCCGTGGTCACCGCTCTCCGTCGCAGAAAGACACACTCCAGGATATTCTCAACGCGCCGGACCGCGATGACTTGCTGGAATGGCTGCGTCATCATCCGCTGGTGATTTCCGAGCAGGGATTCACTCTGGTCCATGCCGGCATACCGCCACAGTGGTCGATTAGAAAGGCACTCAAGCGCGCAGCGGAAGTAGAAACCGTTCTCCACAGTGAACAGCCCGGCCAATTACTCAGCACAATGTACGGCAACCAGCCGGATATCTGGGACAAGGAGCTCGAAGGCGCGGATCGTTGGCGGGTGATTACCAATTACTTTACCCGTATGCGCTTTTGCGACCGCAACGGACGCCTGGAATTGCAGAGCAAGATGGGGCCAGCCACTGCTCCCAAGGGATTTGCTCCCTGGTTCAGCCATTCAAACCGCAAGGCCAATGAAGACAACATTGTCTTTGGTCACTGGGCTGCACTGAACGGTACTACACGCCGCTCTCACCTCTACCCCCTGGACACAGGCTGTGTGTGGGGCGGACGGTTACGGCTTTTGTGCCTGGAAACGAAAGCCTATAAACATGTGAGCTGCAAAAATATTCGCAATCACAGCGGCGCGCATCTGGAACATGGTTCCTGATACTTCAGACCAGATAAATATCAGGCATAAAAAAACCAGGGAAAACCCTGGTTTTTTTATGCCTGACGTCGATTAATCGACGTCTTTGACTTCACTACCGGCTTCAGCTGCAGGGCGATCAACCAGCTCTACATAGGCCATGGGAGCATTGTCACCGGTTCTGAATCCGCACTTGAGAATGCGGATATAGCCACCGGGGCGCTGGTCATAGCGGGGACCCAGGTTGGTAAACAGCTTGCCTACCGCTTCCTTGCTGCGCAGACGGCTGAACGCCAGACGGCGATTGGCCACACTGTCAGACTTCGCCAGGGTGATCAGCGGCTCGGCAAAGCTCCGCAGTTCCTTGGCTTTTGGCAGGGTAGTTCTGATAACTTCGTGCTCAACCAGTGAGGCAGTCATGTTGCGAAACATGGCCCTGCGGTGGGTACCGGTCTTGTTGAGTTTGCGACCACTGTATCGATGACGCATAGTAATATTCCTTAAACGGTTGCTCTCACAGCAATGTTTCTAATTAGCCGCCGACGGCGACAATCAAACGTTTTCAGTATCCTTGCGAAGACTGGCGGGTGGCCAGTTTTCGAGGCGCATACCGAGGGACAGGCCGCGAGATGCAAGCACGTCCTTGATTTCAGTCAGTGACTTTTTGCCCAGGTTCGGAGTCTTGAGCAATTCAACCTCCGTGCGCTGGATCAGGTCACCGATATAGTAAATGCTTTCGGCCTTGAGGCAGTTAGCAGAACGTACGGTAAGTTCGAGATCGTCGACCGGGCGCAGCAGGATAGGATCAATTTCGTCTTCCTTCTTCTCCGGCTCAGACTTTTTCTCGCCCTCAAGATCAACAAAGACTGCCAGTTGCTGCTGCAATATGGTTGCAGCGCGACGGATGGCTTCTTCTGGATCGATCGTTCCGTTTGTCTGGATATCGAGAATCAGCTTGTCCAGATCGGTACGCTGCTCAACACGGGCGCTGTCAACCACGTAGGCGACCTTCAATACCGGGCTGAAGCTGGCATCCAGGTGCAGACGGCCAATAGAGCGAGTTTCATCGTCATCGCTATAGAGCGCATCTGCCGGCTGGTAGCCACGACCACGCATCACCTTCATGCGCATGGTCAATTGTGACTGACCAGTAATGTTGGCAATGAAATGGTCTGGTGTTCTGATCTCGATGTTGCTGTCATGCTGGATGTCTGCAGCAGTCACAACCCCGGGGCCTTTGACACTCAGGGTCACTTCGCTTTCATCCTTGTTGTGCATGACAAGGGCAACACCTTTCAGGTTCAGCAGAATCTCAATGACATCCTGCTGAACACCTTCAATAGTGCTGTATTCATGCTCGACGCCATCAATTTCAACTTCGACAATGGCACAACCGGGCATTGAAGAAAGAAGAATACGGCGCAGGGCATTGCCCAGAGTGTGCCCAAAACCCCTTTCGAGGGGTTCCAGGACCACTTTCGCTCTGTTGGCGCCCAGCATGGTAACGTCAATTGTGCGTGGTGTAAGAAGATCTGTCGCTGATGTCTGCATACGAGTACCTGTCTGGTGGTGCCTGACAATTGCCGATTACTTGCCAATTACTTGGAGTAGAGCTCTACAATGAGGTTCTCATTGATTTCGGCTGGCAGTTCACTTCTGTCCGGGGCGCGCTTGAACATGCCAACCAGCTTGCTGGCGTCAACGTCGACCCAGTCAACAGAACCGCGCTGGGTTGCCAACTGTACAGCAGAGTGAATGCGCAACTGGCTCTTGGATTTCTCACGCACACTCACTTCGTTGCCCGGCTCTACCTGGTAGGAAGGAATGGTCACTTTCTTGCCATTCACCAGGATGGAACCGTGGGAAACCAGTTGACGTGCTTCAGCGCGGGTAGATGCGTAACCCATGCGGTATACAACGTTATCCAGACGACCTTCAAGCAGCAACAACAGGTTTTCACCCGTGGCGCCCTTGCGACGGGCAGCGTGCTTGTAGTAGTTGCGGAATTGCTTTTCGAGCACACCGTAGAGACGACGTACTTTTTGCTTTTCACGCAGCTGAACACCGTAGTCAGACAAGCGTCCACGACGTTGTCCGTGCTGACCTGGCGCGCTCTCAGCGCGACACTTGGATTCCAGTGGTCTGATACCGCTCTTCAGGAACAGATCGGTTCCTTCACGACGGGACAGCTTACAGGTCGGACCTAAATATCTGGCCATTGTTTTCTGTTCCTCTTAAACGCGACGTTTCTTGGACGGGCGGCAACCGTTGTGCGGAATCGGCGTCACGTCTGTGATATTGGTGATCTTGAAGCCGGCATTGTTGAGCGCTCTGACTGCAGATTCGCGGCCAGGACCAGGCCCTTTGACCTGAACGTCCAGATTCTTCAACCCATATTCCTGAGCAGCAACACCAGCCTTCTCGGCAGCTACCTGGGCAGCAAAGGGTGTACTTTTACGGGAACCACGAAAACCGGAACCACCAGAGGTCGCCCAACTCAGGGCGTTACCCTGACGGTCGGTGATGGTAATGATTGTGTTATTAAAGGAGGCATGCACATGGGCGATGCCGTCAATAACGGTACGCTTCGCTTTTTTGCGAGTCGTTTTAGTGGGTGTCTTGGCCATATAATTACCTGGTTCACTCAACTTGCCAGCGGACTGGCATCAGATTAACGCTTGATTGGCTTACGGGGACCTTTGCGGGTACGCGCATTAGTCTTCGTACGCTGACCCCGCAAGGGGAGACCTTTGCGATGACGCAGACCGCGGTAGCAACCGAGGTCCATCAATCGCTTGATGCTCATATTCACTTCACGGCGCAGGTCACCTTCAACAGTATGTTTCGCGACCTCGTTGCGAACGGCGTCAAGCTGCTCTTCGCTGAGAGCAGATATCTTGGTGTTTTCGGCAACACCTGTCGCAGCACAAATCTGCTTGGCGGTGGTAAGACCTACTCCGAAAACATAGGTGAGGGAAATCACCGCATGTTTGTTATCAGGTATATTGACGCCGGAAATACGGGCCATTCGTTCTACTCCAATTGTCTACTGTTACTGCCTTCTAGCTCTGTGGCCACAAATTCACCAAGGGTGAAAAAAGGCGCAAGATCATAGCGTCAAAAGCAACAAAAATCAATCGTCGCCTGGTATTAACCCTGGCGCTGTTTATGGCGCGGCTCAACGCTGCAAATTACCCGCAAGGCACCCTTGCGCTTGATAATCTTGCAGTTGCGGCAAACTTTCTTAACTGATGCACGTACTTTCATTTCATTAAACCTCAAATGCTAGCGGATACCACCGCCATACCCTTTCAAATTGGCCTTTTTCATCAGCGATTCATACTGCTTTGACATCATATGAGACTGAACCTGAGCCATGAAATCCATCGTCACTACCACAGCGATCAGCAGTGAAGTCCCCCCGAGATAAAAGGGCACATTGAAATAGACATTCAAAAACTGGGGCAGCAAGCAGACAGCAGTAATGTAGCTGGCTCCCACAACAGTCAGCTTGGTAACCACACTGTCGATATACTTGGAGGTCTGCTCTCCCGGGCGAATACCCGGCAGATAAGCACCACCTTTTTTCAGGTTATCGGCTATCTCTTTCGGGTTGAACATCAACGCCGTATAAAAGAAGCAGAAGAAAATAATCATCGCCGAAAACAGCAATATATGCAGCGGTTGACCCGGCCCCAGGAAAAGGGCGACATCCTGCAACCAATCCGGCGCATCTGCGCCCTGTCCAAACCAGGTGGCAATGGTGGACGGAAACAGCAGCAGGCTGCTGGCAAAAATTGCCGGGATGACGCCTGCCATATTCACTTTAAGTGGCAAGTGGCTTTGCTGGGCGCCACCGTAGGCCTTGCGGCCCTGCTGACGCTGGGCATAGTTCACCGTTATCCGGCGCTGGCCGCGCTCGATAAACACCACAAAATAAATCACCGCGACGGCAAGAACGGCGATGACCAGCACGGCAAGAATATGCAAATCACCCTGTCTGGCTGACTCAAAAGCCTGTCCTATCGAGCCAGGCAAGCCCGCCACGATACCGGCGAAAATAAGCATCGAAATACCGTTGCCAATGCCGCGCTCTGTAATCTGCTCACCCAGCCACATCATGAAGACTGCACCGGTAACCAGCGACACGATGGCAATGACGTAGAAGCTGAAGTCAGGCAGATACGCCAGCCCCTGGCCTGCAAGTCCAACCGCCATACCTGTACCCTGAACCAGGGCAAGAGCAACAGTGCCATAGCGCGTGTACTGGCTGATCTTGCGGCGACCTGCATCGCCTTCTTTCTTCAGCTGCTCCAGGGACGGAGTGACCGCGGTCAGTAGCTGCATGATAATCGAAGCGGAGATATACGGCATGATGCCGAGCGCCAGAATACTCATGCGCTCAAGAGCGCCGCCGGAAAACATGTTAAACAGCCCCAGGATAGTACCCTGGTTCTGGTTGAACAAACTGGCCAGCCGGTCAGGATCAATCCCCGGCACCGGTATGTGCGTACCGATGCGGTAGATAATGATGGCAAGCAGCAAAAAGCGAAGGCGAGCCCAAAGCTCGCCTAACCCTTTTGTAGCGCCAGCTGGCAAAGCACCAGGTTTAGCCATCAGAAGCGCCCGTTACTCCTCGACTTTACCGCCAGCAGCTTCGATAGCAGCTTTGGCGCCTTTAGTCGCAGCCACGCCCTTGAGGGTCAGAGGCTTGTTAATTTCGCCAGACAGGAAGACCTTGGCACGCAGAATATTTGCAGTGATCAGCCCTGCTGCACGCAGGCTGGCGATATCGACGATATCACCCTCAATGGCAGCAAGCTCGCCAAGACGGACTTCTGCACTCACCATGGAAATACGTGAGGTGAAACCGTATTTTGGCAGACGCTTTTGCAAAGGCATTTGACCGCCTTCGAAACCGGGACGAACCCGACCGCCAGAGCGTGCTTTTTGACCCTTGTGGCCACGGCCACCGGTTTTGCCGAGACCACTGCCAATGCCGCGACCTACGCGCTTGCTTTCAGTGATCCGGCCTGGGGCTGGACTCAGTGTGTTCAGGCGCATTATCACTCTCCCTCAACCTTAACCATGTAATTGACTTTGTTAATCATGCCGCGGACTGCAGCAGTATCTTCAACTTCCACAGTGTGACGGATACGGCGCAGGCCAAGGCCCAAAACACAGCCAACATGTGCAGGCAGACGACCGTGCGTACTGCGGGTCTGTGTAACCTTGATCATTTTCTTAGTGGTCATCTTCTCATTCCTGTCTCTGAGGCCGAATGGTTCAACCCAGGATGTCTTCTACTGTCTTGCCACGTTTGGCGGCGACGGCTTCCGGAGAACTGATGCCCTTGAGGGCTTTGAATGTGGCGCGAACCACATTCACCGGATTGGTAGAGCCGTAGCACTTGGCAAGCACGTTCTGTACACCAGCCAGTTCAAGCACAGAGCGCATTGCGCCACCGGCAATAACGCCAGTACCGTCTGAAGCAGGCTGCATATAAACCTTGGAGGCACCATGGTTGGCGCGAACAGGGTACTGGATAGTTGTACCCTTGAGATCGACATCAATCATGTTGCGACGCGCAGCTTCCATGGCTTTCTGAATAGCCTGTGGCACTTCGCGGGCCTTGCCGCGACCGAAGCCAACACGGCCTTTGCCATCGCCTACGACGGTGAGCGCCGTGAACGCAAAAATCCTGCCGCCTTTGACTGTTTTGGCAACCCGGTTCACCTGAACCAGCTTTTCCATCAGCCCTTCGTTTGGATCTACTTCTCTTGGATTGTTAGCCATTTCTCAACCTTTAGAATTCCAGACCGCCTTCACGGGCCGCATCGGCAAGCGCCTTGACGCGACCATGATATTTGAAACCGCTGCGGTCAAAAGAGACCTTGAGCACACCGGCTTCGCGGGCACGCTCGGCAAGGAGCTGGCCAACAGAGCGCGCGGCGTCAATATTGCCAGTACTGCCTGAGCGGAGTGACTTGTCCAGCGTTGAAGCGCTGGCCAGAACCGTATCGCCTGCCGCAGAAATCACCTGAGCATAGATATGGCGTGGCGTACGATGTACGGTCAACCTGGTTGCACCGAGTTCGCGCATTTGAATTCGCGTCCGGCGGGCCCGGCGGAGACGTGCTTGCTTTTTGTCTTTCATAGTCCAGACCTGCTACTTCTTTTTCGCTTCTTTACGACGTACCTGCTCATCCGCGTAGCGCACACCCTTGCCTTTATAGGGCTCGGGTGGACGGAATCCACGGATTTCGGCAGCCACCTGACCCAGCAACTGCTTGTCCGTTGCTTTGAGGACAATCTCTGTCTGGCTGGGAGTTTCAGCGCTTACACCTTCCGGCAGTTGGTATTCAACCGGATGGGAAAAGCCGAGGGTAAGATTCAGCTTGGTGCCCTGGGCCTGTGCCCGGTAACCTACCCCGACCAATTGCAGCTTGCGCTCAAAGCCGTCAGTCACACCAACAACCATGTTATTGACGATCGAACGCATGGTGCCTGACTGGGCTTTTGAAATCTGCGCGTCATCAGCTGCGGTAAAAGTCAGGACGCCATCTTGCTGGCTGACAATCACCTTGGGATTGACTGCTACTGACAAAGAGCCCTTTGAACCCTTGACAGTAATTAGGCGATCATCCTGCTTTACCTCAACTCCACTGGGGAGGTTGACAGGATTCTTTGCAATTCTAGACATCTCGCAATCTCTTAAATAGTGCCAGTTAGAAAACTGTACAGAGTACTTCGCCACCGATACCCGCAGCCCGGGCAGCGCGGTCAGACATGACACCTTTACTGGTCGAAATTATTGCAACGCCAAGACCATCGCGAACTTTCGGCAGCTTGTCGCTGGCGGAATAAAAGCGCAGGCCAGGGCGACTGGCACGCGATATCTCTTCAATGACCGGCTTGCCTTCAAAGTACTTGAGGCTGATGGTCAGTTGGCGCTTGATCTCGTTATCAACCGAAAAGTCGGAAATGTAACCTTCCGCCTTCAGAACTTCGGCAACGGACACTTTCAACTTTGAAGAAGGCATAACAACAGTTGCGCGGTCTCGTGCATACGCATTGCGAATGCGTGTCAGCATATCTGCCAGTGAATCTTGCATACTCATCTTGGAATGTTCCTCATCACTTACCAGCTAGCCTTGACAAGCCCGGGAACATCCCCGCGCATCGCAGCTTCGCGCAATTTATTACGGCAAAGACCGAATTTCCGGTAAACCCCATGGGGACGACCGGTGATACGGCAGCGACTCCGCTTCCGGCTCGAACTTGAATCGCGCGGCAGCATCTGCAGCTGCAGCATGGCTTCCCAGCGCTCCTCGTCGGACGAATTCGGGTTGCTGATGGTGAGCTTGAGCTTGGCGCGCTTGGCAGCATACTTCTCTACCAGCTTGGCGCGCTTGGTTTCACGCTCAATCATTGATGTCTTTGCCATGTGTACCTCAACCTCTCAGAGGAAAGTTAAACGCCCGCAACAGGGCACGACCTTCGTCATCATTTTTTGCTGTGGTGGTAATGGTGATATCCATACCGCGCAGCTTGTCGACTTTGTCGTAGTCAATTTCCGGGAAAATAATCTGCTCAGTCACGCCCATGGCGAAATTGCCACGACCGTCAAATGACTTGGGGCTGATGCCGCGGAAGTCACGAATCCTGGGAATGGCGATAGTAATCAGCTTTTCCAGGAAATCGTACATGCGCTCATTGCGCAGGGTGACTTTGCAGCCAATCGGCCAGCCTTCACGCACCTTGAATCCGGCAACGGATTTGCGGGCATTGGTGACAACCGGCTTTTGGCCGGAAATCTTGGTCATGTCGCTGACTGCGTTCTCAAGAATCTTCTTGTCCGCAAGCGCTTCGCCCACACCCATGTTGAGGGTGATCTTGGTGATGCGTGGCACCTCCATCGGGTTCTTCAGACCGAGCTCTTCCTGTAACTTGGGAGCAAGCTCTTTCGTGTAAATCTCTTTCAGTTTGGCCATTTCGATATACCCTGTCAGCCGCCGACGGCTACGCCGTTGGATTTGAAAACCCTGACCTTCTTGCCATCTTCCTGGACCTGAAAGCCAACACGATCAGCTTTGCGGGTTTCCGGATTATAGAGCGCCACATTGGAGACCTGGATTGCGGCTTCTTTTTCAATAATCCCGCCAGGAACACCCAATTGCGGGTTAGGCTTCTGGTGCTTTTTGATCATCTGCACGCCGGAGACGATCAGGCGGCCATCCGCAAGTACTTGCAGAACCTTGCCGCGCTTGCCTTTGTCTTTGCCGGCAAGAACGATGACTTCGTCGTTGCGCTTGATTTTTTTCATGCTCATCATCAACCTCCTCAGGACTACAGAACTTCTGGAGCCAGAGAAATAATCTTCATAAATTTCTCGCCGCGCAGCTCGCGGGTAACAGGCCCGAAGATACGGGTACCTATTGGTGCCAGCTGATTGTTCAGCAGCACAGCGGCATTGTCGTCGAACTTGATAAGGCTGCCGTCCTGACGACGCACGCCTTTCTTGGTCCGCACTACTACTGCGTTCATGACCTGGCCTTTTTTAACCTTGCCACGGGGAATCGCTTCTTTCACTGACACCTTGATGATGTCGCCAACACCAGCGTAACGGCGATGAGAACCGCCCAACACCTTGATGCACATGACACGGCGCGCACCACTGTTGTCCGCCACATCTAAATAGGTCTGCGTTTGAATCATTGTTCCGCTCCGAAACCGTTACTGCCAAGCGCGATTAAACTTCCGCTACCTTTTCAACTACTTCAACCAGCGCCCAGGCCTTTGACTTGGAGATGGGGCGGGTTTCCTCAATCGAGACCAGATCACCAATGCGGCACTGATTGTTTTCATCATGCGCTTTGATCTTGGTGGAACGACTGACAATCTTGCCGTAGACAGGGTGCTTTACCCGGCGCTCGATCAGCACCGTGATAGTCTTGTCCATTTTGTCACTGACCACTCTGCCGGACAGAGTGCGAGCTGTTTTCTCAACCATCTCACTTACCTGCTTTCTGGTTCAACACGGTTTTGATCCGTGCAATGTTAGCGCGGGTTTCACCAAGCCGGTGCGACTGACCCAGCTGTCCGGTTGAGTGTTGCATGCGCAGCTTGAAATGTGCTTCAAGTTGGCCATGCAGATCAGCTTTGAGCTCGTCTACGGATTTTTCGCGAAGTTCTGAAGCTTTCATTACATCACCGAACGTCTAACGAAGGTTGTCGCCAGAGGAAGCTTGGCTGCGGCGAGGGCAAATGCTTCGCGCGCCAGTTCTTCAGTAACACCTTCCATTTCATACAGAACCTTACCAGGGCGAATTTGAGCAACCCAGTAAGACACATTACCTTTACCCTTACCTTGACGAACCTCAAGAGGCTTCTCGGTGATGGGCTTGTCGGGGAATACCCGAATCCAGATTTTGCCGCCGCGCTTGATATGACGGGTCATGGCGCGACGCGCAGCTTCAATCTGACGCGCAGTCAGACGTCCGCGATCAGTGGCCTTGAGGCCAAACTCACCGAAGCTGACTTTGCTGCCGCGCTGTGCCAGGCCGCGGTTACGGCCCTTCATTTGCTTGCGGAATTTAGTACGTTTTGGTTGCAGCATCTCGATCGACCTTTATTCCAAAATCATTTCTTGGGCTTGGGTTGTTCGGCTTCTTGTCCGCCGAGCACTTCGCCTTTGAAAATCCAAACCTTGACACCGATGATACCGTAGGTAGTCGCCGCTTCAGCCGTGGCGTAATCGATATCGGCTCTCAGTGTATGAAGAGGTACACGACCTTCACGGTACCATTCAGTACGGGCAATCTCGGCACCGCCAAGTCGTCCACCCACCTGAATCTTGATACCCTCTGCACCCTGGCGCATGCTGTTCTGCACAGCGCGCTTCATGGCACGGCGGAACATCACACGACGCTCCAGCTGCTGGGCAATGTTCTGGGCGACCAGTGCCGCATCCAGGTCGGGCTTGCGCACTTCCTCGATGTTGATATGGACAGGCACACCCATCTGCGCACTGACTGCCAATCGCAGCTTGTCGACATCCTCGCCCTTCTTACCGATCACAACGCCTGGACGGGCTGTGTGAATGGTGATCCTGGCAGACTCCGATGGCCGCTCAATGTCAATCCTGCTGACGGAAGCGTGGGAAAGCTGCTTCTGGATGAAGTCCCTTACCTTCAGGTCCGCATTCAGTTTGTCAGCATAATCCTTCGGGCTGGCGTACCAGACTGAACGGTGCTTTTTAACGATTCCGAGTCGAATCCCGGTTGGGTGTACTTTCTGACCCATGCAATGGTCTCCTAAATGCCTTGAACTCAGTCGGCAACTTTTACTGTTATGTGACAGGTGCGCTTGAAAATGCGATCAGCCCTGCCCTTGGCACGGGGCTTGATGCGCTTCATCGTCAGGCCCTCGTCAACAAAAATGGTCGAAACTTTCAGTTCGTCCACGTCGGCACCATCATTGTGTTCTGCGTTGGCAATTGCCGACTCGAGCACTTTTTTGACAAGCACTGCAGCTTTCTTGGGACTGAATGTCAAAATGTCCAAAGCTTCTTCAACAGCCTTGCCGCGAATCTGGTCTGCAACCAGGCGGGCTTTCTGGGCCGAGATCTGGGCGCCGCGTAATTTTGCTGCTACTTCCACCGTATAATCCTCTACTCAAACCAGCGCTTAACGCTTGGCTTTCTTGTCCGCTACGTGCCCGCGGTAGGTGCGGGTTGCAGCGAATTCACCCAGCTTGTGTCCGACCATTTCTTCGTTGACATGGACCGGAACGTGCTGGCGACCGTTATGGACAGCAATCGTCAAACCAACCATGTCAGGCAAAATCATCGACCGACGTGACCAGGTCTTAATTGGACGCTTGTCACCCTGTTGTGCAGCTTGCTCGACTTTTTTAAGCAAATGCAGATCAACAAAAGGACCTTTTTTCAGGGAGCGTGGCACTATAATTTCCTCTTCCTGGCTATTCTTCGCTGCCGTCTATCACTTGTTGCGGTGACGGACAATCATGTTACTGGTGCGCTTGTTCTTGCGCGTCTTGTACCCTTTGGTGGGAACACCCCAGGGAGATACAGGATGACGACCACCTGAAGTCCTGCCTTCACCACCGCCGTGGGGGTGATCGACCGGGTTCATGGCAACACCGCGAACGGTAGGACGCACACCCAACCAGCGCTTGGCGCCAGCCTTGCCCAACGAACGCAAACTGTGCTCGCTGTTGGAAACTTCACCGATCGTGGCGCGGCAGTCAGCAGGCACTTTGCGCATCTCACCGGAGCGCAGACGAACTGTGGCGTACTGGCCTTCGCGGGCTACCAGCTGCACGGAAGTGCCGGCGCTGCGGGCGATTTGAGCACCCTTGCCCGGCTTCATTTCCAGACAGTGGACCACGCTACCAACGGGAATATTGCGCAGCGGCAGAGTGTTACCCACCTTGATGGGCGCGGCCTGGCCAGACTGCAGCAGATCGCCCGCCTTCAGCCCTTTGGGCGCAATAATGTAACGGCGCTCACCATCCTTGTAGCAGACAAGGGCAATGTTCGCAGTGCGGTTGGGGTCGTACTCCAGACGCTCAACCTTGCCAACGATGCCATCCTTGTCACGCTTGAAATCGATGATGCGATAGTGCTGTTTGTGCCCACCACCCACATGACGGGTAGTGATACGACCGGCGCTGTTGCGCCCACCGGACTTGCTTTGTTTCTCCAGCAATGGCGCATAGGGTGCACCTTTGTGAAGGTCAGGATTGACGACACTGACAACAAAACGACGACCTGGTGATGTTGGCTTTCTCTTGACTACAGACATTTCACCAACCCCTTATTCAGCTGAGGCAAAGTCAATTTCTTGACCCTGCGCCAGACGCACGTAAGCTTTTTTCCAGTCAGACTGGCGCCCGATGCCGTAGCGGGTACGCTTGGTTTTGCCCTTGACGTTGACGACGCGAACGTCCTCAACCACAACACCAAACAACTTTTGCACAGCGGCTTTTACTTCACGCTTGTTGGCGTCACGGGCAACCTGAAACACTACCTGATTGCCCTTTTCGGCAACGTTGGTGGCTTTTTCAGAGACATGCGGGCCAACCAGCACTTTAAAGATGCGTTCGTCGTTCATGCCAGCATCTCCTCTACTTTCTTGAGCGCGGGAACAGTCACCAGCACTTTCTCAAAACCAATCAGACTGACCGGATCGACACCCATCACATCCCTGACATCAACCTTGTGCAGGTTGCGCGAAGACAGATACAGGTTTTGATCAACGTCTTCAGTCACGATCAGCACATTGCTAAGCCCGTACTGGCCAAGCTTGGCAATCAGGGACTTGGTCTTGGGCTCTTCAACAGCGAAGTCTTCAACAACCACCAGCCGCTCCTGGCGAGCCAGCTCGGAGAAGATAGAGCGCAGCGCAGCGCGATACATCTTCTTGTTGATCTTCTGCGAGTGATCCTGGGGCCGGGCGGCAAAAGTTACGCCACCAGTGCGCCACAGAGGGCTGCGAATGGTACCAGCACGAGCACGACCACTGCCTTTTTGTTTCCAGGGCTTCTTGCCACCACCGGATACTTCTGAGCGGGTTTTCTGTGCGCGAGTACCCTGACGACCTGCTGCCATATAGGCAACCACCGCCTGGTGCACCAGATCCTGATTGAACTCTTTACCAAAAGCTTCATCGGAAACCGTGATGGTTCCTGCTGAGCCCTGGGCATTGGATATAATTAGCTCCATAGGTTGATCCCCTTAAGCCTTAACTGCTGGGCGGACGATGACGTCACCGCCCGGCGCGCCTGGTACAGCGCCTTTGATCAACAACAGTCCGCGCTCAACATCAACGCGCACTACCTGGAGATTCTGTACAGTCACCTGCTCTGCACCCATATGGCCAGCCATCTTTTTGCCTTTGAAAACACGGCCTGGAGACTGGTTCTGACCAATGGAACCGGCAGAGCGGTGCGAACGTGAGTTACCGTGGGTCGCATCCTGCATGCTGAAGTTCCAGCGCTTGATAACGCCCTGAAAGCCCTTACCTTTGGATGTGCCGGTAACATCAACAACCTGGCCTTCCTGAAACCGCTCTACGGTCAGGGAAGCGCCAACTTCGAATTGTTCTTCAACACCATCAAGACGAAACTCCCACAGACCGCGACCAGCTTCAGCGTTTGCCTTGGCATAGTGACCGGCGAGGGGTTTGGTTACACGGGAGGCGCGACGGGTACCAACGGCGACCTGCAGAGAAGCATAGCCATCCGTTTCATCGCTTTTGACCTGGGTAATGCGATTGGGTTCGACCTCAATCACAGTCACCGGTATAGAGACACCATCGTCAGTGAAGACGCGTGTCATGCCGCTTTTACGGCCGACGATTCCAACTCTCATTTTTCAACCTCATGGTGTACGGGGCTTTTACCCGCTATGGCCGCCCATTTCAGAGCGTTACACACCCCTTCACGGGGCTTTAGGTTTGTGCGACAGATTTCAGCCTAAGCTGATTTGAACATCAACGCCTGCAGCCAGATCCAGCTTCATCAGAGCATCAACAGTCTTGTCCGTCGGCTCAACAATATCCAAAAGCCGTTTATGGGTGCGAATTTCGTACTGATCCCTTGCGTCCTTGTTGACGTGCGGGGAGATCAGGATAGTAAATCTTTCCTTGCGAGTCGGCAGCGGGATCGGGCCACGAATCTGGGCGCCAGTCCTTTTTGCTGTCTCGACGATTTCTTGTGTCGAAGTATCGATCAGCTTGTGATCGAAGGACTTCAAACGAATTCTAATGCGCTGATTCTGCATGGAATCACGAACTCCAGTTACTTTGCCTTCAGCCCTTGCTGAAAACCCCTATTCGAGGGAGGCGAGATTCTAAGGTCGCCCCCGGGGAGTGTCAAGAGAAAAGGAGGATTAATGGATAATTATTATCCAGAAACTGCAAGGGCTGACAGTGTCAGCCCTTGCACACCCGAACGGGCGCTTAACCCGGACAAATCAGGCGAGAATTTTGGCAACCACGCCGGCGCCAACAGTACGGCCACCTTCGCGAATCGCAAAACGCAGGCCTTCTTCCATCGCAATCGGGGCAATCAGGGTCACGGTCATCTGTACGTTGTCGCCCGGCATTACCATCTCAACACCTTCGGGCAGCTCGCAGGAGCCGGTCACGTCGGTGGTGCGGAAGTAGAACTGCGGACGGTAGCCGTTGAAGAACGGGGTGTGACGGCCGCCCTCTT